>BNJU01004766.1_pt1:0-142500 | contig 323856 bp, 377 predicted proteins | sample 8539281 | NCBI WGS metagenome assembly BNJU01 (sample SAMD00202456, study PRJDB9452) | human saliva metagenome | isolation source: human saliva | place: Japan
TTTCAAAGCTGTATAGGTCCGAAACAGAGGCAATCTCTCACCAATGTAAACAAAAATGCCGTGGAGGGACTTAGCAGTATAGACCTGAAAAAGGGTAATCTGAGCCCGTGGGTACTTGTGAAAAACGAATCCCATGAAGTTTTTCACTTAGTACCCCTACGTGGCGAAGTTAGCGAGAGCGTGCCCCATTTCAGGTCTATGCTGCAATAGTCCACTGTTTTTTAACAGCTCTTTATATAACAAAATCATTTCCGGCCAGATCCGGGGTAGCCAACTCCAGAAGTGTTTTCTCCTGAAAATACTCCTGAATCATCCGATCCAGTTCCTTCCATACCGGATAGGTTTTACAAGCCCCAAGACTTCCTCTTCTTTTTTCCAGATCGGAAACCGGAGAAAGAGATCCTCCAAGGCGGTCAGAATTTCTAAAAGAGAATATTCCGCTACAGGCCTCTTCAGCTTATAGCCTCCTCCCTTCCCCCGTAAAGCCAGCAAAAGCTCCTTTTTTACCAAAACCTTAACGATGCTTTCTAAATATTTTTCGGAGATATCCTGCCTTGCCGCAATTTCCTTCAGGGGAATATATCCCTGCCCGTTATGTTCTGCCAGATCAACCATAAGCTGTAGGGCATACTGCCCTTCGTGGAAATCAACATTTTTCCTCAAACCTTTCTGTCTACATCTTCTTTCAAAAGCAATCAAATTCGCTTCTACTAATTGTTTTTCTGATACAGTACTTTCTTTTCTAAACCTCTTCCATAAGAAGCAGGAAGCTGTCGTACTCTCCTTTTCCTTCCGGAAGGGGAAGACCAACCTCCATCAAGGAAAAACCGCTATACGTTCTCTCCAGGAGTCTTTCCACAAAGGCTTCATCTTGGAAGGAACCGCCCTGTAAGAGTAAGCGCAGGCGGTATTTTTCCTCTCTCTTTAAGCCCTTGCAATAAAGGATTTCATTGGCTCCATTAAAGTTCTTATCCCGCCATACCACGGAAAGGCTGGCCTTCTTTTTATCAGGAGACACAAAGGACCAGGCGGTAAAGCGTTTTCCGGATACCCTGTCCTCGGACTGTGAGGTATAGCCTCCCGTCTCTCCGTAACCGCTGAGACGATAATAGCTTCCCTCCTTCATTAAGGACTCCAGCTCCTCCACAACGGCAATCTGCTTATGGATTTCCGCCCTGTCTTCTTCCCGGCAATCCTTGGGATCCAGTTCATAGCCGAAGCTTCCGCTCATAGCCACAATAGCTCTGGTATTCATAGGTACCACACGTCCGGTCTGGTGATTCGGCACCTGCGAAACATGGGCACCCATACATTGGATGGGATAAAGGAAGGAGGAACCGTATTGAATTTCCAATCTCTCAATAGCATCCGTATTGTCGGAAAGCCAAATCTGAGGCGTGTAATAGAGCGCTCCCAGGTCGAAACGTCCGCCTCCACCGGAGCATCCCTCAATTAATACGTTGGGGAAGGCCTCTTTTAAGCCGGAAAGAAAACGGTATAGCCCCAGACAATAGCGGTGCAAAATCTTTCCTCTTCCCTTGAAATTCACCCCATGGGAATATACGTCCATAATGCTTCGGTTCATATCCATTTTAATGTAGGAAAGGGGCACGGAACGGAAGCAGGAAATCAGGCTTTCCAATACTGCATCCACCACTTCCTTTCTGGAAAAATCCAGCACCAGCTGAGAACGGGAACGAATGGGAGACTCTCCGGGAATCTGCAAGGCATAGTCCGGATGAGCACGGTAAAGAGCACTGTCTTCATTGACCATTTCCGGCTCAATCCAAATGCCGAAATGCATACCCTCTTCTTCCAGTCTGTGTCCGAGGCTTTCCAGACTCATCCCCAGCTTTTCTTCATTGGTCACCCAATCTCCAAGACCGGAGAAATCCGTATCTCTCTTTCCGAACCAGCCGTCATCCATCACCAGCAGATTCATGCCCAGGGCTTTTTCCTTCTCTTGCCAGTTCAATGATTTTTTCTCCGGTAAAGTTAAAGTAGCAGGCTTCCCAGGAATTCAGCAAAATCGGAAAATAGGGCAGAGGAGATTTTGCCGCAATATACTTCTTCACCATGCTTTGCAGCTGGTTGCTTAAGGTGCTAAGTCCATCTCCGAAGCTTAAGATCGCCTCCGGGCTTTGCAGTTCTTCTCCCGCTTCCAACAAGTAGTGCATATTGTCATTTTGCATTCCCAGGGAAACTCTGGTTCCCCGGTAGGAATCCCGCTCCACATCCAGATGGAAGGAGCTGCTGTAAAAAGGGCAAAGCCATAGCAATCTCCGCTATGCTCCGTGGTGTTTCTTCCCGCCAAAATGCCAAAGGGATTTTCCTGATGGCTACTGCTTCCTCTCATGGACGCAATATGCTTTACGCCCTGCTGCAAGGGTTCTCTACGGTAGAGACGCTCCATCCCGTACCTTCCGGAAAAATGAATCAGATCATAATCTCCATAGGAAAAGTCCAGGGAGAGGGAATCCAGGCGCTCCACAAAAAGAGCCTCCTCTGAAATATTTTTGATTCTGGCATTTCTGGCAATCACATCCTCATCCGGATAGAGAATGTAATCCAGCTCCACCTCCACTCTCTTTCTTTCTTCTTTTTAGAAAAAAATGCGAAGGGTTTCACATTCCTCTACAGCCTTGGCATGAGGGAAGTCCTCCGGCTCGGATCTACCCGAAAAATCTCTACCCGGTCAACGCGCAGGTCCAAAGATCCCTCCCGTCAGAACCGGAAATACTACAAGCCGGAATACGATAATCTCCATTTCCAAAGGAAGAATACTCCTGGGCCAAGGTATCCATGGAGTAGGTTCTGTCTGCATTTGCATCATAGGGATTACCGGAAAAATCCTCTATCCTTATACTGGAAGAGGTAGGAAAAATCCCTTCTCCCCTTTTTTTCCGTAATAATAATGCAAAAGATGCCCATAGGGGACCAATGCCCATCTGGTAGCTGGTGTTTCTACTATGTAAACTAATGAGCCCCTTTTTCCTTGTCGTAAACGATTGCCATACTGCACTCCCCTTTCTTTTAGAAAAAAATCCTTTTCTCTTCTCCCTTCTTTACTTCTTTTTCGAAGAAAGGCAAAAGCATTCCTTCTCCCTTTATCCTTTAAAAAGCAACAGCAATTCTTCCAGTTCTTTTTGTCCGTTCATGAATCAAGGAGAATCCTTCATCGGCTTATAGTAAATGTAAGCACTGTCATCCCTGTATTTTTCCCCTTGATAATTCTTCGATGCGGCCACTCTGTCACAAAAACATCTCCGCCACATAACGATAAGGCATAGGACAGCCTATCATACGATTAGGATCTTGTAAATCATAGTCACACCAATATTCAAAATGATGCTTGTTTCTTCCCTTATGATGCAACCATGCCGTGGAGGTTCCCGTTTCAATCCGCTCTACGCCGTTGGGACTTTTATAGCCCTTATAAAAACGAATACCCACCCTGAATTCCGTCCAACTGTACTTGGACAAGTCATGGAGCAAGCCCCTGCTTATACAGCCCAATGGAAAAGCAGTAGCGCATCACCAAAATCTTATGCTTTGTAATGGTTTTAAAATGTCCGATGGCATTTTTCCAAAAATGAAATTCTTCCATCTGTAACTCCTCTTCTATACTATCCTTCTTCCTGCATAAGGGAAGGATATTTTTTCTCCAGATACTCCCATAAACGAAAGCTGGGATAGCCGTACACAAAGCCGTAGGCAATAAAAGACAAAAGAATCGCCCATCCCACATCCAAAATAGAGTGTTGCTTTAGCACTAGTGTTGCCATACAAATCAAAAGACACAAAAGAAAAGGATCCCCAAACCACCGCTTTTCCATAGGGTAGCTTTCGAATATCCCTACTTTTCATAATCGCCACATGCATACAAATGGAATTGTAGGCATGAATACTGGGAAAAACATTGGTGGGGGTGTCCACACGATATAGACCTGCTACCATGACTTGAAAAATATTTTTATCGCTGATATAGGGAGGCCGTAAAGTCCGTTCCGTTGGGATAGATTTCACAAATCAAAAGACTAAAAATCATGCCGATGAAAAGATATAGGCAAACCTTATAAAAGTCCTCCTTATTGGTAAAAAGAAAGTACAGTATTCCCAGCAAAATGTAGAGAAACCACATAAAATAGGGCACTATGAAAGTACTCACAGAAGGGAATCATTTCATCAATCTTCGTATGCATAATGTGGTAGCCGGTGGCCACCGTCACTCTGGACTCGATGGACTTAAACCAAAGGGGATAAATAATACCGATCCACAGGACATTGGCATAGCTGTATTTATGATAAAATCGAAGAAATTTCTGCCAAAGATCTCTCATGCTCTTCCTTTCTCCGGAATAAGGCAATTACTTGTTTAGAACAAAAAAATCGAAACGTCCCTTTTACGGAAATCGTTTCGATTTATCGTAGCGAGAGGGGACTTGAACCCTCGACACCACGGGTATGAACCGTGTGCTCTAGCCAGCTGAGCTATCTCGCCTTAGAAAAAAATGTCCGACCCAGGCTGCGCATAACACGCAGACCGGACCGAATACTGGGGCCTACAGGGCTCGAACCTGTGACCCTCTGCTTGTAAGGCAGATGCTCTCCCAGCTGAGCTAAGACCCCCTGTCGCATTTTTTGCGACCTGTTCATATTACTAAATACAAAGCCCTTTGTCAATAATAAAATCTTTCTAAAGGAAAAATTTTTTTCATGCAAATTTTCCCGGATTTTTCTGTAAATTTTTCCATGAAAAATGACTGCAGGATTTGCAAAAATTCTCCTATGAGATTTGTGAAAAAGTTCCCCATTTTAGGAAGCCAGAGTTTTTCAAATACTCCTCCACAAAATGCCTTATACTTAGGAACCTGGGCTCCCACAATAGGGCTTTTCCTACAATCTTTCCTTCTTTATTAATGAAGAAAGTGGTAGGGAACACCAACTACACCGGAGAGTAAATCCACAAAATCATTGTTGGGGATGATGTTGGTAAAGTGCGCATTGGTCTTATCCAAAATGGTATTTGCCAGCTCAATATGCTCCGCATCCTCTTTTCCAGCCACATCAGCCACCAAGCCGATAATCTGTACATTGTCCGGAAGATTTCTCTGCCACTCACCAAGCTCCGGCATCTCCTGAATACAAGGTCCGCAGAAGGTTCCCCATACATTCAGGACGGTTAAATCCTTCTCCCGAAGATAGAGCTGTCCACAGACTCCAAAGCTAAATTCTCTGCGGTGAATTCCAAACTCTTATCGGATACGGAAAAATTGCTTGCCTTTCTGCTCTCCCGCCGCTTCACTTGCTTTTCTCGGATGCTTTCTCCGCAGCTTTTTTTCTGTAGCCTTCTCTGTTGTTGCCTCTGTTTCTGCAGAAACCTTAGTTTCTGTCTTTCCGCTATTGCCGCAAGCCGCAAGAGCCAAACTGCTTAAAAATCGCCAAAGCAAGAACTAAATTTTTTTCCGTTTCATAATCTCTCCTTTTTGTTGAAAATGATAATTCTTTGCAAGAATAGCATATTTCCTTTTATAAATCCCAGCATTTCTCTAATAGATTAAAATCTTTTTATTTTTCTTTCTTCTTCCTTTAGATTTCCTTCGTTTTTTTGACAGAATTCAGGAAAATAAAAAGGCCTTCTTCCCTTAATAGCTTCAGCACTTCCTCCTGACACTGCTCCACAGTCTTCCTTCCACGGAAAGCACCGCATCGGCACAGGCTTGATAGCGGTTCTCCCTGCTCTTCCATAATCTTTTTCTATAGAATGAAGATCCAGCTTGTTTTGTAATACCGGTCGATTCTCCGCTTCCTTTTCCAGTCTTTCCAGTACCGCCTTGGGAGAGAGCTGCAGATAAACGGTAAAGCAATGCTCCTGTAAAAGCTTACGATTTTCCTCCCGAAGTACAATTCCGCCTCCCTGGGGATAGAATCATTTCCGCCTGTCCCTCATAGAGCATTTTCTCTTCCTCTCTTATCGGAGAGTCTGCAGGAAAAGCTTCCTGCAAGTCTTGCGACAGCTTATTTTCTTCCGTCAGCACTTCCTGTAAAAGTCTTGTTTCCTCTCTCCGAAAACGTTCTTCCCCATATTGCTTAAAATACTGGGAAATCCGCATGGAAAAGCTTTCTTCCAGTCTTCTGTCCAGCTCCACCAAAGGAAGGGAAAGCTTTTGGGAAAGCATCTCCCCTAAGGTTGTTTTTTTCCGCTTCCCATAAAAACCGATCAGGGCAATGTTTTTTTCTTCCCTCCATTTTTCCGCCAAAGCTTCATGTATTCTTCCATCCCGAACTGGCCGGGAGCGGAGGCGGAAAAGGCTTGCACAAAGCTATGTTTGGAGCCGGAAAGGCTACCCAGCACTCGGGAGCTCTTTCCCATTTCTCCCATAGACATACTGATTAAGTTTCTTTCCGGATGCTTATCCTTCCATTCCCGGGAGGCCAGCATAAGATTCAAAACATCCGCTTCCTGTCTTGGCATACAGGCCAGTTTCACCGTGTCCGTTCCATAGGAAGCCAGAGCGCTGAGAATCTCTCTACATTCTCCCCGGCTGGGTGTCTTTTGAAAATCATGGTAGGAGGCAATGCATTTTCCTCCCAGTTGCAAAATCATGGCGTGGCAGTCTAAAAAAGCCTGCCGTCCTTTACCGTCCAGCTCCACCTCTAAATCGATATAATCCGGATAGCCGCTTTCCATGGCCATCATATTCAGTTGAAAATAAGATTTATCATAGGGAAAGAAACCACCCTGACGCTCTGTACGAATGGTGAAAATCAGCTTCTTGTCTCCTAAAATTCTCCGAAGCTCTCCCAGAAAGTTTCCTAACTTCTCCTCACGCTTTTTCAGACAGTCATAGCGAATTTCCACCCCGTAAAGAAAGGGATACAGGGGATGCAGGGCTAATGCCTTTGGCATCCCTTAGAAAAATCCTTTTTCAGAATCCCCTGTTAAAGGTACAATCATTCCCATTTTTCCCTCTTCTCCTTTTCCGCTGTGAACGCCTGATATCTGCACTTTTTCCTGTATGTATGCTTTTTATATGGAGACTTTTTCCCTTCGAGCTATACTACATTGCCGTAATTTCTTCTTGAAAGAGAGCATGCTTTCTTTGATAGGCTAAAAGAAAGGGTTTTTCCAAAATTCTTTTAAGAAGAATATGAAAATACTTTTCCTTCCCCATAGGCTTTACCAGTACAGTAGGTACTTCCGCACGATTTCCGCCCAAGATATCCGTAAACAGCTGATCGCCGAAAAAGAGCGCCTGCTCCTTTGCTATCCCAAACTGCTCCACTGCCTGTAAATACGCCTTTGCTTTAGGCTTTCCCGCATTAGGAATAACCAAATCCGCATGAACCCTGTCTTGAAATGCCCCCACTCTTTCTACTCCGTTATTGGAAAGCACCGCGGTTTTAAAACCGGCAGCCTTCATCCGATGAAACAGGGCCACCGTTTCATCTCTGGCAGGCTCATCATGCAGCACCAAAGTATTATCAATGTCAAAAAGCAATGCTCGATAGCCCTTTTGATACAGCTTTTCAAAGTCTAAGGTGTAGATGGAAGAAATGGAAAAACAGGGAAATAGTGCAAATGTCTTATTTTTCAAGTTCTTTTCCCTCCGTCTTTAAGCCTCCTCCGAGAAGCTTTCCGATTTCCTCCATAAAGGTGTTGATATCTTTAAATTCTCTGTAGACAGAAGCAAAACGCACATAGGCCACCTGATCCAGGTTTTTCAGCCTTTCCATCACCATTTCCCCGATGGTATCGGTGCTGACTTCCTTACTTTCCTGATGAAAAATTACACTTTCAATCTCATCCACCAAGGCGGAGATTTGCTTAGGAGAAATGGGGCGCTTATGGCAGGAACGAAGAATTCCCCCTTCCAGCTTGGAACGATCATAGGGAACACGACTTTCGTCCTTTTTCACCACCATAAAGGGAAGGGTTTCCGTCTTCTCAAAGGTGGTAAAACGCTTTCCGCAAACCTCACATTGTCTTCTTCTGCGGATGGCCGTATTATCATCAGCCGGACGGGAGTCAATGACTCGGGTATCCTCTGCGTTACAAAAGGGGCACTTCATACTTCCTCCTTATTCCTCATAGTCGGTATACTGTCTTCTGGCTTCTTCAAAAACTCATTTTATGATTGGGATCCTGCTTGCTTTCCCCATCGGCTCCCGGCTTACTTTTTCCCCATCGCTTTCAGGCTTATTTTCCTCATCGCTTTCAGGCTTATTTTCGATGGCAGTCTCCTGCTTCACCTCTGTGGCTTCCGTTCCTGCGGCAGCGGTATCTTGCTCCACCCCGCCGGCTTCCATTCCTCCCCGGCAGTCTCCGACACTCCAATCAAGTTTCGCTCTTCCTGGTCCTCGGAGATTACCACAGAAAAGTCCTCCTGCATTTTTCCTTAGGCTGTTCTGTAGAAGCCCTTCACTACTGCAGACTGTTCTGTAGCGCGACTGTCGGGCTGTAGAAGCAGATCTCGACTGTTGCGGACTGTTCTGTAGAAGCAGATTCAACTGTTGCGGACTGTTCTGTAGGAGCTCCTTCCACTGTTGCGGACTGTTCTGTAGGAGCCGCATCGACTGTTGAGGGCTGCTGTTCGGAAACCACAGGCTCTTCATGTCTATGATAGGCGTCTCTGTTCGTAGCGCTTATCGTTGAAAAATCCCCTGCACCCTTTACGATAAATTAAAGCCTGCACAAAGCCCATGTAAGGAATCAGATAAATGGATAAATACAAAAACAACACAAAAATGGGTAAAGCCGGAGATTTTAGAATAAAGGACCACATTACCGCAATAAATCCGGCAACGGAAGTTACCAAAGAAAAATACAGAATTTGACGGAAATAAGAGAACTTCTGGCCCTTCATTACCGCAACACTTTTTTTCATATTCTGCCAAAGGCTATTTCCCTCTCCATCCCAGACGGTAAAGAAGGTCATATCAAAGAAAAGGGAGAAGAAGATTAAAACCGCAAAGCTTACTCCGTAATAAGACCAGTAAATGAGTCCTTCTCCCAAGAAGTAATCTATCACTTCCTGCCCTAAGGAAATCACCGTAGAAAAGAGAAAAGCCAAGATACTAAAGCCCAGCATTCTTCCCAACAGAGGGAAGGAATTAGGGATGAAAGCCGTAAAAATCATAGCGGCATTCACCTTCTTTTCTCCCCTGGACATCTCCAGCAACATTTTTCCGAAAAGAGAATCCCAATACAATAAAGTAAAAATACACACAAAAACATATAAAGCAAAAAGGATTCCTGTAAGGCTAAGACCGATTCCTCTCCTTAGCTCTCCCAAAGAAAAATCTCCGGTAAAGAGGATGAAAGGGTTAAGGAGAGAAGAAAAGAGCATGGTCAAAAGAACGAAGCCCAATAATCCTGCTATATAGGAAAGAAAAATCGTAAACCAATTTTCCCTCCAAAGTTTTCTTGCCACCCTTCTCATGTCTTTATTTTTCATATACAAAAATCCCTTCTGATATCAAAATGGGACTATGAAAAAGGGAAGTCGGGATTCCCCTTTCCGCTTTTTCACAGTCCCATGTTCACTTTGTATTTTTATTGAATAGGTACTACTCCGCCATCATACTTCTTGTTGATAAAGTCCTGAATTTCCTTGGACTGTAATACTTCCACAAGAGTCTTTGCCCATTCTGCATCCTTATTCTTCTCTGCTACGGCAACGATGTTTGCGTAAGTCTGAGCAGCCTCGGAATCAGCCTTCTCCACAACTAAAGCATCAGATGGCTTAAGGTTTGCCTGAAGTGCAAAGTTTCCGTTCATACAAGCAAAGTCTACGGAATCCAAAGAACGAGGAATCTGTGCAGCCTCTACCTCATATAACTCGATGTTGTGAGGATTCTCTACCACATCCTGCTTGGTTGCGGTAAGACCTGCCCCATCCTTTAATTTGATGATACCGTTGTCCTGAAGCAGTAACAATGCTCTTGCCTCATTTGTAGTATCGTTGGGAACTGCAATCTTAGCGCCGTCCTTAAGCTCCTTTAAATCCTTGGACTGTCCTGCATAGATTCCGAATGGCTCATAGTGAACCTTTCCTACGGAAACAACCTTGGTATTCTTTTCCTTATTAAACTCCTCTAAGTAAGGAAGATGCTGGAAGTAGTTGGCATCGATTTCTCCCTGATCTGTAGCCAGGTTTGGCTGTACATAGTCGTTGTAGGTAACGATTTCGATTTCCACGCCCTTCTTCTTTAAAGCATCCTTTGCAGCCTCTAAAATCTCTGCATGGGGGCTGGGTGTAGCACCGATTTTAATCTTTACGGTCTCTCCCGCTTCAGCCTTCTCTGTAGCTTTCTCTGTTTCTCCGGCCTTCTCGGAAGCCTTTTCAGAAGCCGCCTCAGTCTGCTTCTCACTCTCCGCCTTAGTTTCTGCCTTCTGTCCTCCACATGCTACAAGCCCAAAGGCCAAAGCAAGGGATGCCACAAGCACGCCAATTTTCTTTTTCATAAAACTCCTCTTTCTCTCCCATTAGGGAGAATCCTTTCCTTCCCATAGGAAAATGTTCTTCTACTCTATTCCTTGGGTGTGCTCCCTGTTGAAAAGTCCTTTTCAACTCCCCTATGGTATAAGAAAAAAATAGAAAAAGCAAGAACTCCGAATTTAATTCAATTTTATAAAAATTTTTGTAAAAGCTTATCTATCGACTTAAATAAAGACTACTGCTTTATCTAAATATCTTACTAAATTTCTTAATTCAACTTTCCTCTTTTATCGCTGTACTTCGCCAGTCTCATCCAGAATTCCTGTACCAGCTGAACAATAACCACCAGCACCACCACTGCAATCAGCATCATATCCGTCTGGTAACGATAGTAACCATAGTTTAAGGCAATGGCTCCCAAACCGCCACCCCCTACAAAGCCCGCCATAGCGGAATAAGAAAGGATAGAGGTCATACAAATTGCCGCCCCCACATAGAGACTGGGTCTGGCCTCCGGAAGCAAAACCTTAAAAATAATCTGAAAGCTGTCGGATCCCATGGATTTCGCCGCTTCAATCACTCCGCTGTCCACTTCTTTCAAGGAAGATTCCACCATTCTGGCTATATAGGGTGCGGAAGCAATTACCAGAGGCGGAATAATCGCCTTAGGTCCCAGCGTCGTATGCACCAAAGCCTTAGTGATGGGAAGCACCATAACCAAAAGAATCAGGAAGGGGATGGTTCGGAAAATGTTAGTGAAAAATCCGAGAATCCCATGAATAATCTTATTCGGTGCAATACTGCCCTCCTCCGTTACCACCAAAATCACCCCCAAAGGGATACCGATGGCATAGGAAATCAAAGTGGAAATACTTACCATATATAAGGTTGCCAATGTCTCCTTGGAAAAAAGTGCCAGAAGCTCCTTTAAACTCATGCTCATGAATGCACCTCCTCATACAGAATTCCTCTTTCCTTTAGGAAGCTGAGAATCTGGAATTCATCCTCCGGATTCTCCGGCAGCTCTATAATCATCTGCCCCATGGCAATATTATCCACATCTTTGGTATTGGCAAAGAGAATATTCACCGGTGCTTTGGCGGAAAGAATCATTTCCGAAATTACAGGCTCATGGGCGGAACGTCCGTCAAAAACCAAACGAATGCGCTTTCCGGTACCGAATCGAGTTTCCTTCTCTCCTCTCCCAAAAATCAGCTTTCTTCCGATTTCCGACTTAGGGGAACGGAAAACCTCCTTCACCGGGCCTGCTTCCGCAATCCGACTGTGATCGATAATGGCCACCTCATCACAAATGGCTTCAATCACAGACATCTGGTGGGTAATCAAAATAATGGTCACCCCCATCTCCCGATTGATCTTCTTCAGCAATTCCAGAATCTGCTCTGTAGTTTTTAGGATCCAGGGCAGAGGTCGCCTCATCACAGAGCAACACCTCCGGTTTTGTCGCCAAGGCTCTGGCGATAGCTACTCTTTGCTTCTGTCCTCCGGAAAGCTGGGAAGGGTGACTGTACTCCCTTCCCTCTAAACCCACCATCGCCAAAAGCTCCTTCGCCCTCTCCAGTCTTGCCTTCCTTTTCTTAACGTAGGAAATAGGACCGCCTTTATGGGAAATTTCCAGGGGGTAGCTGACATTTTTCAACAAATTTCTCTGCTCAAGAAGATTAAACTGCTGGAAAATCATGCCCATGTTCTGCCGCATGGCAAGAATTTCCCTTTGCTTCATGGAGCCCAGGCTCTGCCCCTGGAAATAAATCTGTCCACTACTGGGCTTTTCCAAGTAGTTGATACAACGGACCAAGGTGGATTTTCCGGCACCGGAAAGTCCGATAATGCCCTGAATGCTTCCTCTCCGGATGGACAAATCAATCTGATCCAGTGCCACAAAGTCCTCACCATCGGTTTTAAAGGTTTTGCCAAGTCCTTTGATTTCTATAATATTTTCATTCTTCAGCTCTTCCCCGGAAGCATCCGCCGGATAGTTCTCTTCAGAGAGAGCCTCATTCTTCACAATAGTTTCTGTCATTTTATCTTCCATAACATTCTCGGTGCTTTGCCGGATTATTGGCAAAGCGCCAAAATTGCCTCTCCGTAAATTTCTGCCGCCAAAAGTAGATCCTTTACCTTAATCCACTCATCAGCCCCGTGCATTCTGGTGTCCACATCCGGAAGAACCGCTCCGAAGGCTACGCCATTTTCCACATCGTGCACATAGGTACCGCCACCGATTGCCAGGCACTCTCCCTTTAATCCGGTCACCTTCTCGTAAACAGAGAGAAGATTCTGTACAAAGGGGGAATCGGAGGGTACATAGTGGGGAGGAATCATTCCCTTGGTTTCAAATTGGAAGCCCTTGGCTTCTACATTTTTTCTTGCAGTATTCACGCAATTCTCTTCTGTCGCACAGATAGGTACACGAGAATCATAGGTAAAACGAAGCTCCTCTCCGTCAATGGCATAGATATCCAAGGTACAGGTTAAATCCTTACTTTCCTTATCCTCCATCTTGATTCCTAAGCCGGAGCCGTCGGTCTTTCCGTAGGGGAAAAGTTCCAAAAGATGCTCTAAATCCTGCTTAAGCTCTGCCCCGATAGAGGGAAGCTTTGTGGCAAAAATCACCGCTGCAAGACCTGCATTTTTTCCAAGGTAGGGAGTTGCCGCATGGGCGGAGGTTCCGATTACCGTAACCTCATTGCCGTTTTTACTGATCTTTACCTGACACTGCTCTTCCACCGCCTGCTTTGCAGCTTTGGAACTCCTCATCTCCCTAATGCAGAGAAAACAAGTACAGCTTTCTGGGGTACCGCATTTACCGCAATTCCCGCCTTTAAGGAAAGAAGACTGCTCTCCTCCTTCCCTCTTTTCTTGAAAATTGTTCCTCTGAACTGTCCCTTTTCCACGTTAATAATGGGGAACTCCGCATCCGGAGTAAAGCTCATCTCTCCCGCCTTCTCCCGAGCATAGTAATACTCCAAATCCTTGGAACCGGTCTCTTCATTGGTTCCCATAATCATACGAATTCCCTTCTTCAGGGGTAGCCCAAGCTCCTTTACCGCACGCATAGCATAAAGTCCCTGCAAGCATTGGTCCCTTATCATCACTGACGCCACGTCCGTAGACAATTCCATCCTTTTCCAGTATTTTAAAGGGCTCGGTAATCTCCCAACCTTCTCCTGCAGGAACCACATCCAAGTGTGCCAAGATATCCAGACTTCTGGGAAGCTTTGCATCCAAATCCGCTGTTCCCACATAGTTTTCCATATTGTTTACGGAGAAACCATAGCCTTCGCAAAGGGACAATGCCTCCTCTAAAGCCTTCTTGGGGCCTTCTCCGAAGGGGGCTCCCGGCTTTGTCTCTCCCTGCACGGAATCGATGGCAATCAGTCTGCCTAAGTCCTTAACGAACTCCTCCTCATGCTCTGCCAACCAAGTTTTGATACTCTTTTCCATAAGGTCCTTCCTTTCTTCTTGCTTAAACTTCGTATGCTCTTAGATATACCTTTATGCCCAAGGCCTTCTCTAGCAATATTATGCATTTTGCCCTTGGGCATTCTTTGCCAATATTGATATCTCCTGCCTTAAGGCTTTTTCACTAAAATTTCTTTTACCCCTTTGTTTTTAGTTTCTGGAGAACTCACTAAGCTTCAGATTTTCATTTCTATCCAAAACCATGCCGATGGACCAGGGATGGGCGAAAAGCAATAAAGGTCTATCCTTTAAGTCCTTTACCAGCTTCATATCCGAGGTTCCGGAAATGGCGGAAACATCGATTTCCGTATAATTTTCAATCCAGCGAATATGTTCGTAGGGAAGCATTTCCAATCGCACCTCTACATTATACTCGTTTTTCAGACGGTAGGTTAATACTTCAAATTGCAGGGATCCTACAACGCCTACAATAATCTCCTCCATACCGGAGTTATACTCCTGGAAAATCTGAATGGCACCTTCCTGGGCAATCTGAGAAACACCCTTTAGGAACTGCTTTCTCTTCATGGTATCAATCTGCCGCACTCTGGCAAAATGCTCCGGAGCGAAGGTAGGAATTCCTTCATAAACAAACTTCTTATTGGAAAGCTCCAAAGTATCTCCGATGGAAAAGATTCCCGGATCGAAGACGCCGATTATATCTCCTCCATAGGCCTTTTCCACGATTTTTCGCTCATCCGCCATCATCTGAGTAGGCTGGGAAAGCTTTACCTTTCTGCCCCCCTGAATATGATTTACCTCCATGCCCGCATCAAACTCTCCGGAACAGATACGCATAAAGGCCACTCTATCTCTATGTTTGGGGTCCATATTGGCCTGAATCTTGAAGACAAAGGCGGAAAATGCTTCCTCCACCGGGTCAATCATGCCCTGGTCGGACTTTCTGGGAAGGGGAGACTTGGTCATAGCCAGAAAATGCTGTAAGAAAGTCTCCACACCAAAATTGGTTAAGGCGGAGCCGAAGAATACCGGAGTAAGCTCTCCTGCATCCACTCTCTTCTCATCAAAGGCATCCGCAGCTCCGTCCAAAAGTTCCAAGTCCTCCTGCAGCTTTTCAAAGTACTCCGCGGAAATATGATTGGGAAGCTCCGGATCCTTATAATCAAAAACTTCCTTCTCTACCGCCTTCTTTCCTCCCGCATTGCTGTGGAAAAGACTGACCTGTTCCGTTTCTCTGTCATACACGCCCTTAAAATTATGGCCGCAACCGATGGGCCAGTTAATGGGACAGGTACGAATTCCCAGCACCTCTTCAATTTCATCCAAAAGAGCGTATGGGTCTCTGGCCTCTCTATCAAACTTGTTGATGAAGGTGAAAATGGGGATATGCCGCATAACGCAGACCTTAAAGAGCTTAATGGTCTGGGGCTCCACACCCTTTGCTCCGTCAATGACCATCACCGCACTGTCTGCCGCCATCAAGGTTCTATAAGTATCCTCCGAGAAATCCTGGTGACCCGGAGTATCCAAGATATTAATGCATTTTCCGTCATAGTTAAACTGAAGCACGGAGGATGTTACGGAAATTCCTCTTTCCTTCTCAATCTCCATCCAGTCGGAAACTGCATGTTTTGCGGACTTTCTTCCCTTAACCGTTCCTGCCAAATTGATGGCACCACCATAGAGAAGAAACTTCTCCGTAAGGGTAGTTTTTCCTGCGTCCGGGTGGGAAATAATCGCAAAGGTTCTTCTTTTTTCAATTTCTTCTCTTAAATTCGCCATGGTTCTCCTATTGATATTTTATAACTACTACAATTACGATAAAAAAAGGCTATGCCCTGGGACATAGCCTACTTTCCGCTTTTATCTTCTCCGAAGGAAATCCGGAAGATCGATATTGTTTTCTCTTCCTGTTCTTACTCTGCTGCTCTGGCTTTCCGGAGTCTCTACAGGTCTGGAAAGGTTGACTTGCGGAGTGCTTGCATATCCCCCAAGATTAGCCTGCGTGTTCTCTACAGGCACCTCCGGTCTTTGAGAAAGTCCGGGAGCAACAGGTCTTTGATTGCTAAGGAAAGAAGGAAGTCCGGGAGTAGCATTGCTTCCTGTTCCGGTATTGTTGGCAACAGATGGATTAAGCTGTGGAGTCTGTGTATTTACTGTTCTGACAGTTTCTACAGTCTTGGTTCTCTCCTTGATGCCGGTAGCAATAACGGTAATGGATACCTCATCCTGACTATCCTCATCATACATAGCACCGAAGATAATGTTGGCATTCTCGCCTACCAATTCTTCTACATAGGAAGCCGCATCATTTGCCTCAATGAGGCTGATGTCTCCGGAAATGTTGATGATAACATCGGTAGCGCCCTCGATGGTGCTCTCCAAAAGCGGAGAAGAAATCGCAATCTTTACCGCCTCGATAGCCTTGTCATCACCCTTGGCCTTACCGATACCTACATGGGCAATTCCCTTATCCTTCATAACTGCAGAAACGTCCGCAAAGTCCAAGTTAATCAGTCCGGGTACATTGATCAGGTCGGTAATTCCCTGTACAGACTGCTGTAATACTTCGTCAGCCTTCTTTAAAGCTTCGGGAAGGGAGGTCTTCTTTTCCACAATCTCCAACAAACGATCGTTGGGGATTACAATCAAGGTATCTACTGCATTCTTTAATGCATCAATACCTTCCATGGCATTCTTCATTCTCTGCTTTGCTTCAAAGCGGAAGGGCTTGGTTACAACACCAACGGTAAGAATGCCCATATCCTTCGCAATTCTGGCAATAATAGGAGCTGCACCGGTTCCGGTTCCGCCACCCATTCCGCAGGTAACGAAAACCATGTCTGCCCCCTGTAATGCAGCGGTAATGTCCTCTGCACTTTCCTCAGCAGCCTTGGTACCGATTTCAGGCTTTCCTCCACATCCCAGTCCCTTAGTTAATTTCTCACCAATGGTCATAGCTGTAGAAGCCTTACTGGACTGTAAAGCCTGCTTATCTGTATTCACCCCTATAAATTCTACTCCGGCAATGCCCTCGTCCACCATACGGTTCACCGCATTATTTCCGGCACCACCAACTCCCACAACAATTATTTTCGCAGCCGCTTCGGACTCGGGAAAGCTTAATTTCAGCATATCTTCCTCCTTCAATCTATGACTTTTTTCCTTTTAGGAACGGACTCTTCTCCACATTAATCCTAACTATATCATTATAAGAATTTTTCGGCATTTTGTAAAGACTTTCTTAAGGATGATACACAGATTTCAAAGAAAGTGCAAGTTCAATTCTTCCTACAAGTTTATTTATTTTCTCGAAAGATATAGGCTTCCTTTTCTTTTCTGCCTTTAAACTCACTTAAATCCAGGGTTCCTTTCCTTCCTGAAAGAGCCGGCAGAATGTCCTTTAAACTCATCACCTTCTGCTCCATATCCTCATTTCCTCCAAGGAGAACCCGAATATCTCCCACATGGATAATGGCCTGAGTTCCGCTATATTCAATATAATCGCAGCTGATTTTTTTCCTGTTGCAGGGAGGCACTGAGATTTAAAAATATCCTGGAAGACTCCTTATTTTTCCACCGGAAGAGCCTTGTAAAGACTTACGGAGGAAAATTTCAAGCCCTTTACCTCCGGAATTCCGGGAGCTTTTTTCTTGGTGGATTCCACCACTACCCCGTCTCCGTCAAAATAAAAGTTGCTGGACATGTATTGCACATAGCCCACCATATTTTTTTCATAGATGATAACTTCCACGCTCCAGGGATTCTTCCAGCGCATTTCATACCGTTCAATAAAGGGAAGGCTCTTATGGGGACGAAACTTTTCTTTAAAAAAAGCATAGGCGGATTTCTCATCCCATTCATCCTGAAAGAGCATTGCCTTAATTTCTTTTTCGCTGTACTGCTTATTCCCTAAAATCTTTACTTCCGAAATACGAAGACTGACTATCAGTAAAAGTAGCAAAAGAAAGAAAAGAATCAGTCCGTAATGTATTAATTGTTTCTGTTCTTTTCTTCTGTTCATCTTCTGTTCATCTTCCCTTATCACTCCCAAAGCTTCCTTACTTCTACAGTATACATCGGCAATCGCCTATTATTTCTTAAGTTTCCGAAAAACGCATTTTTTTCTATTCTTATTTTTTTCGGAAGGAATCGGCTCATCCAAAGTAGTCTGATAGGAAACATTCAGACAGATTCCGATTTCCGCCAGCAGGATCACAAGAGAGGTTCCTCCGTAGCTGATAAAGGGGAGGGTAATTCCGGTGTTGGGAATGGAGTTTGTCGCTACAGCAATATTTAAAATCGCCTGCAAAGCAATGTGGGACATTACGCCGATAACCAATAAAGAACCGAAAAGGTCCCTGGCATTTTTCGCAATCTCATAGAGACGAAAAAGAATAAGCGCATAGACCAGCATCACTCCCAGGCCGCCCACAAAGCCCAGCTCTTCGCAAATGATGGTAAAAATCATATCATTCTGAGACTCGGGCATAATAAACTTCTGAATACTCTCTCCCAGCCCTCTTCCGAAAATGCCTCCGGAACCGATGGCATAAAGCCCCTGCAAGGTTTGGAAGGTTTCATCTTCATAGGAAGAAGGATCCTTCCAGGCTAAAATTCTGGTAATCTGATAGCCATGGAGCACCTTCATTTTTTGTAACAACAAAGAAAGGGGATAAGCGCCAAGATACGCCGCAATCCCTCCTCCCAAGAGCATCAAATGATACTTATAGCTTCTTACCGCAACAAAAAGCATAAACGCCGCAATTCCCGCCACAATCATAGCGGTGGAAAGGTTGGTATAAGCAATGATTGCTGCCGGAACCAGAGCCCAGGCAGCCGCTTTTAACATGGGGACGAAACCGTCCAGCTTCCTTCCCTTATGGGTTAAAAGTGTGGCAAAAAGAATAATAATGGCCGGTTTCATTAGCTCCGAAGGCTGGAAACGCACACCGAAAATTACAATCCAGCGGTTGGATCCGTGGGATGCCACACCGATCAGGCTGGTGACAATCACTGCCACAAAGGCTATGGCATAAATCACCAGATTTAACTTGGCAAAGATATGGTAGTCAATAAATCGGGAGGTAAAAAGCATGACAAGAAATCCAAATCCGGCAAAGAAAGCCTGTCGTTTCAGGTAAAACATCTCTCCCAAATTATCTCTTTCCGCGGTATAGGAAGAGGCGGAATACAGCATCAGCAGCCCAAAAAGGGTAATGGAAAAGACCATTACCACCAGGGAAATATCATAAAATCGTTTTAGCCTTCTTTTTCCAGCCACTGAATTCCTCCTCTTACAGATTCTTCATGCAGTCTTTACAGCTTTACACAGTCCTTACAGGTTCTTCACGCAGTCTTTACAGCTTTACACAGTCTTTACAGCTTTACACAGTCCTTACAGGTTTTTCACACAGTCTTTAAAGATTCTGCCTCTTTCCTCATAGTCCTTAAACATGCCCCAAGAGGCACAGGCCGGACTCAAAAGCACGTAATCCCCGGGATCCGCATAGGCCGCGCAATCCTTTACCGCCTCATCCATATCCTCGGCAAACATTACGTTCTGGAAGCCGTTTTTCTTGGCGGTTTCCGCAATCTGATTTCTGGTTTCTCCAATCAAAACCAAGTATTTAACTCTTCCTTTAAATTCCTTCACCCAAGGATCAAAGTCCACATGCTTATCATATCCGCCCCCGATTAAAACCACCGGGCCCGGCATTGCTCTAAGGGCTTGGATTGCCGCATCCACATTGGTACCCTTGGAATCGTTGTAATATTTTACGCCGGAACGTTCCCGAACAAATTCAATTCTATGCTCCACAGGTTTGAACTTCTTACAAACCTTGATAATCTTGTCCATGGGTACGCCCATTTTTAGGCCCACTCCCACAGCACAGAGAATATTTTCATAGTTATGCTTTCCCAGCAAATGCACATCCTTGGTGGTGAAAAGCTTCTCCTCCTATCCGCCTTCTTATAATAGAAGGTATCTCCTTTCAGGAACAGAGACTCCTTTTCCTTGGTATCCTTAGGCTCTTCCTCGAAGAAAACCATAACACCTTCGGCTTTAGGCTTCTTTTCTTTCCGAACTTTCGAAGCTCCGGATCCATATAGTTTAAAACGATGCTGTCTTCCTCTTCCTGATTCTCCGCAATGGATTCCTTCACCGCGATATAGTTTTTCATGGTCTTGTGTCGGTCCAGATGATCCGGGGTAATGTTGGTGATGGCGGAAACATCCGGGCGAAAAATCCACAATGGTTTCCAGCTGAAAGGAACTGACCTCACAAACGGTGGCGGACTGTTCCTCTGTCTCCAGAGCCTCTGCCGTAAAGGGATTTCCGATGTTTCCCACCACATGGGTATCACTGTATTCGCTTTTCAAAATCTCCCCGATAAGACTTACCGTAGTGGTCTTTCCATTGGTTCCCGTTACCGCACAAAGCTTTCCCTTACTGGATTGGTAGGCCAGTTCGATTTCTCCGATAATAGGGATTTGGGCGGTGGAAAGCATTTTCACATAAGGCTCATCTAAGGGGATTCCGGGACTGATGACAGAGGCGTTAATATGCAGCAAATCAGAGGCCAAGAGCTTGCCCTTAATCAGGCTCACCTTGTCCTTCTTTTTAAACTGGCTCAGCAAGGCTCTATCCTCAACCTTGGGGTTCTTATCGAAGAAAATCACTTCGCCCCCCATGGCAAGAATCTGCTTTGCCGCCGCAACACCGCTCCGTCCTGTTCCCAAAACCAAAATTTTTTGCTTGTCCATCTTCGTCCCTTTAACCTCTTTGAAATCCCTTTCCCTGTGCTTATAAGTTCTGCAAAGCCCTATCTTCTCCCCTTTAGGCCTGCAAATTTATTTCTCTATATTTTTCTTGCTCTTTTTAGCTTTTTTTGCTTTTTCTTTTTTACTCTTTCATTTTTTATAAAATCATAAAGCAGAAAAAAACAGAGTAAAAATCGTAACAATAGTGAAAAATTGTCACCACCTTGGTCTCTGACCAACCCAAGAGCTCAAAATGATGATGTATGGGCGCCATTTTGAAAATTCTCTTTCCATGGCTCCATTTGAAGTAGCTTACCTGAATAATCACGGAAAGCACTTCCACGAAATAAATAAAGGCAAATATCGGAATAAACAAGGCGATTTCCTCCTGGATGGCCATAGCCACCACAAAGCCTCCCAAAGCCAAAGAGCCGGTATCTCCCATAAACACCTTGGCGGGATAGGCATTGAAGCATAAAAAGCCCAAAAGTCCGCCCAAAACCGCTCCCATAAGTGGAGCCATATCTCCCGTTCCCAGATGATTTTTCAAGAGTAAGAAAAAAATACAATTACCGCAGTTACAGAGGAGCAAAGTCCGTCAATACCGTCCGTAAAATTCGCCCCGGTATCGGTAGCGGTAATAATAAAGAGGGAAATCGGGAAGAACAGGACCAGTCCCACACTGTATGCTTCCTTACCAAAAAAAGGAATACGAAAGGCTCCGCTATATTCCTTGGAATAAAAAATATAGGAGATATACAGGATGGAGATAATCGTCTGGCACAGCATCTTCTGCCTTGGATTAAAGCCCTCGGACTGATGCTTTACCACCTTTAGATAGTCATCAATAAATCCTACCACGCCGAAGCCCATCCCCAAAAGATAAGCAGGCAAAATATGGGGGTAGGTTCCTGCAAAGGGAAGACAGGCTACGCTGATGGCAATCAGAAACAAGATGCCTCCCATGGTAGGAGTTCCCTGCTTTTTTAAATGGCTATTGGGACCGTCCTCTCGAACCTCCTGTCCAAACTTCAATTGGTGCAGAAGCTTGATTCCCTTTGGCGAAATCAAAAGCATCACCAAAAAGGAAATCCCTAAGCTTATTCCCTCCATAAACATTTTCCTTCCCCCTCATTTCTTTATCTTATAGATGTACTTTCCGTACTTTCCGATGTACTTGGCAGCTCGTCCGGAACCTCTCCCTCATCTTCCGCCTTCTCGTCTGTATCTACACTTCTCTTGACTACTTTACCCTCTTGTGCATCGGAAGCGCTGCTGTCTTTCTTAGCAGAAGAATTGTTTTCCGTCTTTTCGGAAGCGCCTTCTTTTTTGCCGCTCTGTCCGGCTTCCTCCTCTTCCTTGCTCTGATTCTCTCCCAAAATACCTTCTTCCGACTGCAAGTCCTTGTTCAAAGAGGCATTGGGATCCGTTTCTCCCTGCGGCTGAATATTTAAGAACTGTAAAGCATCGTTCATAATCTTTTGCTCAATCTTGGTGGCAAAGGAAGCGCTGGCCTGAGCCTCTCCTTCCAAATTGGGCGTATCCACCACCACATAGACCAAAAGTTGCGGATCCTCCACGGGAGCAAAGCCGCAGAAGGAAACCAGATAGTTTTTCGCAGATCTTGGCAATTTTTGGGCTGTACCTGTCTTTCCTCCCACATGGTAGCCTTGGATCTGAGCCGGCTTTCCTGTTCCTCCCTCTACGGTCTGGAACAAAGCCTCTCGTAAAAAAGCGCTGGTATCTTCGGAAACGGTAACCCGCATCAGCTCCGGTTGTACGTCCTTAATCACCGTACCGTTGGCATTTAAAACCTGCTTTACCACATGGGGCCTGTAATAGGATCCTCCATTGATGACACTGCAAAATGCGGATGCCATCTGAATCATGGTCACGTTAAAGTTTTGACCGAAAGAATTGGTGGCCAGAGTGGTCTTTCCCAAGGTATCCGCCGTATAAACTAAAGAGGCAGTATCCGCCTCTCCCGGAAGGTCAACGGTGGTTTTATCTCCAAAGCCGAATACATGCTGGTACTTTACGAAAGTTTCCGCCCCCTCTGCAAAGGCAGTATTCATCATATAAACGTTACAGGATTGCATCAAAGCCTGTTCCGCATCCAACGTTCCATGACCGTCTCGCTTATGACAACGAATGTTCCAGGTATGAACACCGTCACTTAAGGTCACCTTTCCGTCACAGGTAAAGGTGGTTTTCGGCTTAATAACGGATTCCTCCAAAGCCCCTGCTATGGTGAAGGGCTTCACCGTAGAACCGGGCTCATAGGTGTCGGAAATTACAGGGTTTCGCCATACTTCATTCCAGGCCGCCTGCCTTCCATAGGAAAGAAGCTCCTCCTGGGTAAAATACTGCCCCACCTCATCTATGGATATACTTTTGTTTTCATGTTCTCTTTTATATACGATTTGGGCTTCTTTTTTTCCAAGCTCCAAAAGAAGACTCTCCGGATATTCCGTTTCATCCAGCTTTCTCGGCTCATTTAAGTCGTACTGCTTAGTGCTGGCCATAGCCAGGATTTCTCCGGTTTTCGGATCCATAACAATGGCAGAAGCCACCTTGGAGCCTACATCCTGGGTTTGCCATTCCTGCAAATATTTTTCCACCGTCCTCTGAATGTTGTAGTTGATGGTGGTAACCAGACTGTTTCCGTCGGTGGCTTCCCGAATCACGGATTGGAGCTTCGTATCGGAATCCAGATATCCATAGGTTCTTCCATTGGTACCGATAAGGCTTTTGTTATAAAACTGCTCCACCCCGGCCTGTCCGCTTTCCCCGTCATCCGTAGTAAAGCCGATGATATTACAAGCCAAATTTTTATAAGGATAATATCTTCTGTACTCTTCTTCAAAATCCAGACCCTTAATCCGGTCCTTCTTTCCATCTTTTTTATACTGCTTATTTTGCTCGTCTATATAGTCCAAAAATGCCGTCCGCTCTTCATAGGACAGCCTTTTTTTATACTTATAGTAGGCACTCTTTTTCCCGTCCGGTAAAGCATCCTGCTTGGCAATATAAGCCCTAAGCTCTCCCGCATCCTCTTTGAAAAACTCTTCCACCGCCTTTAAGCTGGCTTCCTCATAACGCTTGTCCTGATAAGAAGTCATGGTTCTGGCATCCACAATCAGATTATAAACCTTCTGGCTGGTGGCTAAAATGGTTCCGTTTCTATCCATGATGTCTCCTCTTTTGGCAGGAAGCACCTTGGAACCATATTGGGTTTGCCTTTGTCTTAATACCTTTCTGTTAAAAGCCTCGTTGTTGTTTCGCACAATCTGAAACAGGGCAAAGGTCAATAAGAGAAAGAGAATCAGAAAAAAGCAAAAACCGATAATCAGTTTTTCTTGCATATAAAACGGCAGAATTTTCGTCTGCCGTCTTCTTCTCTGTTCAGCTTCAGGATTTGGGGATGTTTTTCATACTGCCTTACGTACTCACTTTCCGACTTTTTTTATACTCTATTACCTGATTTTTCCCCGGATATACCATCCCCAGTTCCTTGGTGGCAATTTCATAGACCTCTTCCGGATTCACGCTGGTATTGATAGCATTCTGCAAAGCGTCATTTTTCTGCCGCAGCTTATCCAAGCGGGTTTTCTCTACCTCAATTTTTCGAATTCTGGTATTTACCTCCGTCTGCAACTGAATGTAATGAAAGCATAAACCGCCCATCACAAACATCATCGCTGTAACGCAAAATACCAAGAACAGATTGGCGAAGTTTTTCCTTCAGTCTCTCCTGCTGCAAAATGTGATTCTTCTCTCTTTCCCGAAGAATCTTGGCTCTTTCCTGTAAGACCCGTCTTTCCATGCCGGAAGCAGCTCTTTTCTTTCTCTGTTCCTGCTTTTTCTCTATTTTTTTCTTTTCTACTCGCTTTTTTGGGAGATACTGCTCTTTCACGGCCAAGCTTCCTTGCACATATTGCAGCTGTCTCCTCTCTCCCCTTTTCTTCATATACTCCCCTTTATTCCCCCGAAAATATCTTCATGCCCTCTGCGCAAGTTTTCCAATAACTTGTACAGCCGGACAATTTCTTACTCCTTTATGCTCTTTCAAAAATCCTAAGCTTCGCACTTTTTGCTCTGGGATTTTCTTCCATTTCCTCTTCACTTGGACAAATGGCTTTTCTGCTGATGACCTTGCCCAGACTTTTTCTCCCGCAGGTACACACCGGAAAGTCCGGCGGGCAAATGCAAGGATTCTCCGCTTCCTGAAGCTTCGCTTTACAATCCTGTCCTCCAGAGAATGGAAGCTGATAATACGATCCTTCCCCCGGATTTAAAGGCTTCAATCATGCTTTTCAAAGAATTTTCCAAAACCTCCAGTTCCCGATTCAAGGCAATACGGATGGCTTGAAAAGTTCTTTTTGCAGGATGACCTCCCTGCAGACGAAACTTCATGGGAATGGCACGGGAAATGATTTCCGCCAATTCCCTGGTGGTTTCAATAGGTTTTTCCTGTCTTGCCAGAACAATGTGCTTTGCAATATTTTTTGCAAACTTGTCTTCCCCATAGTCCCTTATGATGTGAAACAAGGAGGATTCACTGTAGCTGTTCACCAAATCCTTTGCACTAAAGTCCTGTCTTTGATCCATCCGCATATCCAGGGGGGCATCAAAGCGATAGGAAAAGCCTCTTTCTTCTTCATCAAACTGATGGCTGGAAACGCCTAAGTCTAAAAGAATCCCGTCCACCTTTTCTATAGAAAGGGAAGATAGGATTTCCGGAAAATGCTCATAATTGTCCCGAATGATGTGAAGCTGCCTGGCAAAGGGCTTTAGTCTTTCTGTTGCCGCCAGTATCGCATCCTCATCCTGGTCAATACCGATCAGCTGCCCCTTTTCTCCAAGTCTTTCTAAAATATGGAAGGAATGTCCTCCACCACCTAGAGTGCCATCCACGTAGATGCCATCCTTCTTGATGTTCAGACCCTCCATACATTCTTCAACCATAATACTTTTATGAGAAAATTCCATTATATGCCCATGCCTTCCATGTCTTTAGCCAACTCTTCCGTATCGGAAAAATCATTCTTCTCTTCATAGCTCTCGGAAGACCAGATTTCCGCATAGTCTCCCACACCCAGAAGCATCACATCTTTTTCCAATTCCGCCTTGTCCCGTAAGACCTGTGGAATGAGGATACGTCCCTGTTTATCACACTCCACCGACACTGCACTACCCAGAATATAACGCTTTAACTTTCTCGCCTTTTCACTGGTCATGGGCAAAGCCTGTAGCTTTTCCTCCAACTTCTTCCATTCCGGAATCGCGTAGAGGGAAAGACAGCCATCTAATGAACGGGTTAGGAAAAATTCGCTATAACCATCCTCACGGAACTTGGCAGGAATCATCATCCTGCCCTTAGTATCTAAATTTAAATGATACTCTCCCGTAAACATACTTACCACTTTCTCCCACTTTTTCCCACTTCTCCATTATAATACCGAGTTTTCAGGGAAATGGCAAGACAAGATACTAGAATTTTCCCACTTCCTTCCCCTGTTTTTTCGAAAGAACAAGGAAGGAAAATCTCTAAATAGTAAAATGCAGAAAATCCCTGAAGAAAAGCGCTAAATACAAAGCTTTCTCCACTCTATGCTCCCGAAAAATCCAATAAAGAAAGCAGCAGTCATGTCAAAAAGCATAAAAAAAGAAGATGAGCAAAAAGTCATCTTCTTAAAATTTATGTTTTTCCATCGTTGGAGCATATTTTCTGTTGTTGGAGCATATTTTGCTATTGTCAGGGCAGGTTGTTCTATGATTTAAGCTAAACCGGCCAAAGCGAAAGGAAGCCGGCTCCTTGGATATTCATTTAGACATTGAAGCGGAACAGTACCACATCTCCGTCCTGCATCACGTATTCTTTTCCTTCCATACGAACAAGTCCCTTTTCTCTTGCCGCAGAAAGAGAACCGTTATCCAGCAAATCCTTGTAATTTACCACTTCCGCCTTAATAAAGCCTCTTTCAAAGTCGGTGTGAATCTTTCCTGCTGCCTGAGGCGCCTTGGTTCCCTTCTTGATGGTCCAAGCTCTGGTCTCCTTCTCTCCTGCTGTAAGGTAAGACATCAGTCCAAGAAGAGAATAGGAAGCACGAACAATCTTATCCAAACCGGACTCGCTTAAACCAAGAGACTCCAGATACTCTCCCTTTTCCTCCTCGGAAAGCTCGGAAATTTCCTGTTCAATCTGGGCGGAAATCACAAAGCTTTCAGAATGGTTCTTCTTCGCATACTCCCGAACCTTTGCCACATGAGGATTACTTTCTCCATCATCCGCAAGGCTTTCCTCCGCCACATTGCAAGCATAAATCACAGGCTTTCTGGTAAGAAGTCCTATGCTGTCCAGTAAAGCTCCCTCTTCCTCGTCTGCTTCAAAGTTAATGGCCAGTTTCCCCTCTTCCAGATGAGCATGAAGCTTTTCCAAAAGGGCATATTCCTTCTTGGCATCCTTATCATTATTGGCAAGCTTCTTGGTCTTTTGCATTCTTCTATCCAAAAGCTCCAAATCAGAGAAAATCAGTTCCAGCTCAATGGTTTCAATATCTCTGATAGGGTCTACGGAACCGTCTACATGAATCACATTGTCATCTTCGAAGCAACGCACCACATGCACAATGGCATCCGTTTCCCGGATATTTCCCAAGAACTGGTTTCCCAAGCCTTCTCCCTTGGAAGCGCCCCGAACCAGCCCCGCAATATCCACAAACTCGATAACCGCAGGAGTGATTTTTTCAGAATGATACAGGTCAGACAAAAGTTTCAAGCGCTCATCCGGCACCGCCACTACGCCTACATTGGGGTCAATAGTACAGAAGGGGTAGTTGGCAGACTCCGCCCCCGCCTTGGTAATGGCATTAAAGAGGGTGGACTTTCCCACATTTGGCAAACCGACAATTCCTAATTTCATTTTTACACTCCTATCTTCTAAATCGACAATTTATGACGAACTTTTCATACGTAATGGGAAATAATAAACCTGAGGTATTATACCATCCCCATGGAGTTCACTCAATAGGACTTTGTCGGTCCAGGTTTTATATAAACTGTGCCCACATAATCGGTACACATTCTAGAGATCCATCCTTTTGATAATCCTATGTGTATAGCAATATTTCACGCATTATTCTTGCATTCTCATAAATATAGCCCAAGTTAGCCTGTAACTTACCATTTAAAAGCTTGGAATATATATCATTTTCTGTAAAATCCTTTCAAAACACTTGATACCTGATACCTGGATGCATTTCCCATGAGCTGAGCCGGAATTGCATCAAAAAGTGCCGATATCTTTCCACTTGGATCAATCTTACGAAAATCATCCTCCAGAGCCCTGCGAAATTCTTCATAATCTTATATTTCAATACCGCAAAATCGTCAATTTATATTTAGCCATTTTCCTCATATTCGTTAATTGTATTTGCTAAATCGGCCCATTGATTTACTTTCTGTAAAATTGTTCTATCTCCTGCATAAAACAATCCGATTTTTCTATCTAGGATGATACTTACCTTCTCCAACTTATTTAGTTTCTTCTCATGCAAACCATAAAAAATGGGATTCCTAACTTTTATGGTCATCTTCAGACAATGAAACGGACGCTTCTTCGTTTTTATTTGTTCTATATCTTCAAGTTTAAATTTAAAATGTAATACACTCCGTCCTCTACTTCCATAAGTATAGTATTGAACAACTTCGTTTTCATAAATTTCTAATTTCACTCCATTTATGAAGAGATAATATCCCATAAACCATACAAGGAGCGGAGCGACAATCAGCACAATTGCCATAATCATTTTATCTGAAAAATCAGTATGATAACGCATAAGATGATTCAGTATCCACATAACAATAAAAGATAATACGACCATGGATATACAGCCTATCCTATTAAAGTTAGACTTATGAGGATATGTCAAGATAAGTTTTGGTTCCTCTTGTAAAAATTCTAATTTCATATTTTCCCCTGTCTCTCTTATCCTGCTCAGTCCAATATTCAAATTCCTCCCAAGCATCATCCGTCCAATATTTAATCATCCAGATTCACCTCATGGATAGTTCCACCGGTTTTCTCCATCTGGGTCATATTTCTTCTTAAGCGGTCCATATTTTCTTCACTAAAAAACGGATCTGCTGTAACTTCGAAAGGTATCCTCTGTTCTCTGGTAACTTTTGTTGCAAACATAGTATATGCAGCAGTTACAGATAGCCCCATATCCTTACATGTTTTCTCCATTTTCTCTTTTAATTTTTCATCCATTCTAAAATTAACCATTGTCTGTGCCATATCTACACCTCCTATTCTAAGCTAAGAGTATCGAATATGTACTTCATTTGCAATCAATTTCTATTATATTGATATACAAAATCTCATCCAGATTATCTATCGAAATGTATATACAGGAGTTATCTATTCTACCTTTAAAATTTAGTAGTAAAAAGAAAAATACCTTCTCGCTACAATATCATACTAATGTGGCGAGAAGGTAAATATCTATTCAGACCATCTGTATTCTCTTATCCTTCAATTTTTGCCGAGATCATTCCTTTCTTAAGACTGCCGCTAACTGCGATGCTGTGGCCAAAGAAAAGCTCATCATCGTCAAGGTAAGCGGTAAATGAACCGCCTGCTGTCAGCCATATCAAACTTAGGCTAATTCTTTTGGCAAAGCTTTCTTCCGTAATTAAAGCAGCCTCTTCATCAGATTCTGCCCATTCACAGGCAAGTTTAGTAAGCTCTTTGCAGCAAAACCGCGAAGGTCCGCATCCCATTTTTTTCTGTTCCAAAACCATTGTTTTCAGAGATTTTTTTGCCTTTGTTATACCGCTCTTATTATCCTTGTCTACATATAAGGAAATATGAATCTTGCCACGAAGCCAGGCTATGTTTCCCTCAAAGCTTTTAAGCAGCTTATCATAAGTTAGCTCACCCAATACATCATCCTGCAAAACCACGGGTTTTCTATACTCTATAAGCATTTCTTCAAGCTCCGGACAAACTGCATCCTCTTCCAGAATATCTACAACTAAAAAATGATTCTTACTAGGCAATACTCCCTCAGGAACTTCCTCCGGCAGTTTTTCACGCACCCTTAGTTTGTAAATGGTTTCCTCTTCAAACTGAAATGGAGGCTCCTCTTTGTCTATAACCGGAAATTCGATCCGTCCCTCTTCTTTGTGAAGCTCTCCTGTTTCACAGTCCACATAGGCTAAGAAATAGGCATCCCAGTCCCAAAACCCATTTCTTAGACTTCCTCCGCCTCCTTCGTGCCTTAGGACAATGATTTCTCTTTCCTTTTTCTCAAAAGTATCTTCCCATTCTGAAAGCGTCATTTTTATTTCTGCGCCTCATATATTCCAGTAGGTTCATAGTTTTTCCTCCGATAAATCTATTAACCATCAACTGAAAAAAATGCTCTATTTTTTTCAAATTTTTCATCTAAAAATTCAAACTCAAATATATGCCAGTCATCAAAACTCTGGTCACAATAGCTCACCGTTCCTGATTATAGTCAATGATAGGTTTCCCAAGATTTTTTTAACATCTTCTTTGCTTATATCTCCGTACATTTCCCAAAGGTCAGGCAACATAAAAATCAATTATTCGATCCAAATTATCTCTATAATTCTTTGCTAATGCTTTCACTTTATCTAAATATTGCCCTTTAGGCTCCTCATCCCAAGAAAAAAATCAAGTCTTCATACTGATAAACGTACTGTTGCAAGCTTTCATCAAATTCCATGCTTTCCTCCATGCAATTCCAAATGATTTCAAAGCATCGATACCTTTCGGATGAATCTTCCCTTCCCTTATCGGACAAAATTTGTAGCTATCCCCTCTTCTTGCTCCGGTAAGCCGTATTTTTCTTTTCCAAGGGCAATGCTCTTCATCAAAAAGGCCATATTTCTGGCTAGAGTTCTCATAGTTTGCAGGCCTTCCAGGTCTTCTTTCGCCTCCCCTTTTTCGCATCCGTGAACGCTGTTCCAGTATTGGCTGGAGGCCACCGGCATTCCAGCGATTGTAAAATACTTATTCAATTCATCAAAGGTCGCGGATAAACCGCCTCGTCTTGCCACAACCACACTGGCGCCCACCTTCATGGTCTTATCAAAATGTGTACTGTAGAACAGTCTGTCCAGACAGGCAATCAGGGTAGCATTTGCGGAGGCATAATAAACCGGAGATGCCACTACTAAAGCATCTGCGGCTTCAAACTTCTCTGCCAGTTCATTTACCGGGTCATTGAAGACACATTTTCCATTTTTATAACAATATCCACAGGAAATACAGCCTCGTATATCTTTGTTACCAATTTGCACGACCTCAACTTCTATCTCTTCCTTCTCAAATACCTTAATCATCTCCTCCAGGGCAATGCTTGTATTGCCCCCGATGCGTGGACTTCCGTTAATAATCAATGTCTTCATAAATTGTTCTCCTGACTTCTTTGTGCAACTCCTGTTGTGTATCTCCTCTAACTTTCCTTCTCGGGGTGATAATGGCGAGTTCTTCTCCATGGGTGATGTCATAGTATGCCGAAAGCGCATGCTCCATGTCGTGACAGGGCTGCCTTGGCTTTTACCTTATAAGTAATCAAATCCCAAGGATCTCCCTCATACTTCGCCCCTGCAGCAATGGCCTTGCTACAGTCCAAGACACTTCCGCTTCCGTAGCTCAGCAGAATCCTTTTTCCGAACTGCTTCATTACTTCCGGAAGTTCTTGAATTACGTCTTTTCCGAAAATGAGTCTTGTCGGGGTTTGATAGTCAAAGTTTTGCATATTTTCCTCCTGTTTTTAGATTTCCATACTATCCGGATTAAGAAGAAAATCATAAACGCTCATCACCAATATGCCTTCTTCATTATAAAGTGGTGCCACAGCATCCTTTGTAATAATAATCTTTTTAAATCCATCGCCTGTATTCACCAACGAGCGTTGCTCCTGTTCCATCTTTTCTTTATCAGGTAATGCATAGGCCGATTGAATATAAAATCTCTTTGAGCCTTTATTGCAAACGAAGTCCACTTCCAACTGTTTTCTAATTTTCTTACCATTTTTATCTACTTCATTCATCACAACAACCCCTACGTCCACATTATATCCACGAACTTTTAGTTCATTAAATATAATGTTTTCCATTACGTGAGTCTCCTCCACCTGCCTAAAATTAAGTCTAGCATTCCTAAGTCCCAGATCGGTAAAGTAATACTTTGATGGAGTATTAATGTACTTTTTGCCCTTAATATCATATCGAATTGCACTATCTATAAGAAATGAATCTCTAAGATAATCTATATATTTGATTATCGTATCTTTGCTTATGGACTTGTTCTTAACACTTTTAAATGTCGCTGATAGCTTACTTGGGTTCGTAAGAGAACCAATTGCTGACGATAAAATATTAAGAAGTTCTTCTAATTCCGCCTTATTTCGTATATTATTTCTTCCGGTAATATCGGAAATGTAGGTTTCTTCAAACAGGGATTTTAAAAAATCGGATTTCTGATCAGCCGTTTCAAAACCTAGGACAAGCGGTATTCCACCAAACAGTACATAATCCCTCCAGCCTTCTTGTTTGTCACCATCATATACGCTCATAAATTCGCCAAATGTTAGAGGATACATATGAACTTCATCCCCACGTCCACGAAATTCTGTAATAATATCCTTTGATAAGAATTTTGCATTACTTCCCGTTACATATACATCTACATTTTGCTTTCTTCCGAGGCTATTAAGAACTGATTCAAAATCATCAAGCATCTGGACTTCATCTAACAGAACATAATACATTCTTTCATCCGACATTTTCTCCATTATATATGGAAATAAGACCTCCGGATCTCTATACCTTTTATTCTCAAAAAGAGTCAAACGCAATCTCAATAATATGATTTTTCAGCAACTCCTTCATTTACCAAATACTCTTTAAAAAGATTAAATAAAAGATATGATTTTCCACATCTTCGCATACCCGTCACAACCTTAATTAATCCGTTATGCCTTTTCGAAATAAGCTTATTCAAATATACATCTCTACCTATTTTCATATTGGTGCACCTCGTCACATATTAGACAAAAATACAGATTCCGCATTTTTGTCTAATAGAAGTATACATCCTATCAAAGGCTCAATCAATACTCTAGAGCCAAGAATGCATAAGTTTATCACTGCTTGTTTTTGCCATTGTAGCGGAATACCTATGATTAGGGCTATTTCCCTGGTATAAACGCTCCCATCAATGTATTTACTCTACCAACACAAAAATGGCCAGCCGCCAAAGTGCGCTTAGCCATGTATTGTTACTACATTATATTCTGTAGAAAATAATTAAGTTGCATTCCGTCCTTCAAGGCATTTCGTTTTTATAGTGATTCCCTGAAAATCTCTGCAATATCCTTCTCTAAAAGAGGCGCCCAGGCCTCTTCCAGACCTTCATTTTCAGCAACATGCTTTGCCATTTCATCGATTCTCTTCTCATCAATTCCCACATCTTTAAGATGCATAGGAATATTGATGGACTCGAAAAAACGGTAGGTTTCGTCAATCGCCTTATTGGCAATCTCAAATTTATCAAGAGAAGCATCTATGCCAAATACATTGATGCCGTACTTTACGAAGCGCTCCACCGTCTTTTCATTTAAGATATGCTTCATCCATCTTGGCGTGATAATGGCCAAGCCCTCTCCATGGGTAATATCATAGTAGGCGGAAAGAGCGTGTTCCATGCCGTGGCAGGGCCAGACGGATTCACTGTTTCCAAGGGAATAAATGCCGTTACAACCATAGGTACAGCAAAGCATCATTTCAGCCCTTGCGGTATAGTCTTCCGGATTCTCCAGACATTTTCTTGTATTAATCATCAGGCTCTTTAAAGCAGACTCCATAAAACCGTCATTTAAGAGGGTAGAGTCCTCACAGAAATACTGCTCGAAAATATGGTTCATGGCATCCGCACAGCCTGCTGCAGTCTGCTTCTTGGATACACTAAAGGTATAAACAGGATCCAAGAAGGAAACCACAGGATAAAGCAGGGGATCACTATAGCCCGTCTTATCATTGGTTTCGGTTCTGGAAATTACGCCTCCCGCATCATACTCACTGCCTGTCGCAGCAAGAGTAATAATATCCACAATCGGAAGTGCTTCCTTGGCCTTTACCTTATAGGTAATCAAATCCCAAGGATCTCCCTCATACTTCGCCCCTGCGGCAATGGCCTTGGTGCAGTCCAAAACACTTCCGCCTCCAACAGCAAGAATCACATCAATATTCTTTTCCTTACAGATTTTCACGCCGTCAAGAACGCTGGGATCATACTTGGGATTGGGTTGAATATCGGGAAGCTCATAAATCTCATAGTCCTTCAAAAGATCCTTTACCTTGTCATAAAGTCCAATCTTTTTGATACTTCCACTTCGCTAGCTAAGCAGAAATCCTTTTTTTCCGAACTGCTTCATTACTTCCGGAAGTTCTTCGATAACGTCTTTTCCGAAAATGAGTCTTGTCGGGGTTTGATAGTCAAAGTTTTGCATAGTTTCCTCCTGTATTCTTTTTTGGTTTTTAATTTCGTTTATTAGCTTACTATGGTTTTATCTTACTCTTGTTTACCTTGCTAGGGTTTTGTCTTGCTAAGGTTTTTCTTGCACTTTTTTTCTTGCGCTAAGTTCTCCAAGCTCTCCATTTTTCATTCCCTTTAATACACTATAATCCACTCCCCCTTTTTTTATTTCGATCCGATTCTTTTTAATTGCTCCTTTATCCATTAATTTTTGAAGTGTTCTCTTTACTGTTGACTCGAACATCCCTATCCTCTTAGCCATTTCGACTCTGGTTAATGATGGATTTTCATATACTATATCAAAAATCTGTTTTTCTCTTCCTTCCAATTTTATTGTGTCATTTATTGGGTCATTTATTGGGTCATTTATCGGGTCATTTATCGGGTCATTTATTGGGTCAGCTTGAACCGATAAAAACTTTCCACTAATATGCATCTCTCTGTTATGCAGCTCATGCTTCTCGTCTAGAAGCAGGTTTCTAAGAAATTTCTCCAAAAAATCTGTCGTCTCATAAATACCTTTTTGAATGTTCGTATAGTTAGCTCTTACTAAAGCGTTTCTAAAATACCAGAATTTTCAGCAAAACTATCATTCTCAGCATCAAACCCAAGCATCCTTAAATATTTAATAAAGAACACGGCTGTTGTTCTGGTATTTCCTTCACAAAAAACATGAATCTGCCACAGCCTGGAAATAAATATCGCCAAATGATGAATTGTTTCATCCAGGCTAAGTCCATTATATTTAAAATTTCTTTCTTGGGAAAAATCATAGTCCAATGTCTCGCGAAGATTTGTTGCAGAACCATAGGAAACCGTATCACCGTTCAAAACCCATTCCTTCTTTGTGATATTGTAGTCTCTAATTTTTCCCTGCATGAGAATAAATCCCTGCGAATAATTCACGATGTATCGAGATGTACTGCATAGGTGAAAAAATGAACGCTTTATCAGAAAGTAACTTTGCAATTCTGGCAGAAACTTTGTCTGCTTCTTCTGTTCTCTCCTCCGAATCTGAACGCCCATCTTTATCCTCGTAATAACTATTAATCAGTGCCCTGCTTCATCAATAGTTATCTCACCATCAATGCTCTTTTTTGCAGTTTCATAAAGATATTCCGATGGCTTCAAGCCATCAACGTCCTGTAAGCCAATCGCGGTAGACCATGCCTGTCCCAGTTCTTTTCGTGTAGGCGGTAAGTTTTTTATATATTCATCGAACGGATCCTTTTTTATGTCCTTCATCATCATCCTCCGATTTCCTTCGTGCTCCTTTAATATCCTATACTTTTAAATTATATTTGAGCACCCAAATATTTGCAAATTGAATTGCCTATCCTTATTCTCACAATTTTTCCAAAAAATAGTCCGCCATCCTCTTTAGATAGCGAACTATTTTCTCAAATATTCATGAAACTCTATAATTGCAATATTTTACTGCAAACTCTTATACACGGAATAGGCCTTTCTGGGTCTTCCGCCTCGCTCATAGGCATCCTTCAATCCGAAGTGCATTTCCTGTAACGCACCTCCTACATTGTGCATCTCCCCGGGCTGGTCGTACTCTCTGGCCAGGAAGAAGGCTTCCACATAGGGGTTATTCTTGGCAATGTCATAAGCCTTGGCAATCTGATCCGCCTGCACATCCTCGTTGGTGGCGTTAAAGCCCTGCTCGGAAAGAATCAGGTGTCTTACCTTACCGCTGGGGGAAAGGTATTCCGGCTTCTGTAAATAATCTGTGAGCACATTTAAGTTCTTCATATTGATAATCAAGGAATTCTCGCTATTTGTTGCCTTTCCGTCATCCTCAAAATTGGGGTCTGCCAGTCCTTCCGGATAGGGGTGCCAGGCAATACCGTAATCCAAATCCCGAAGTCTGTCATTTAACAAACGCAACAAGTCCTTTGCCTTGTAATAGCCTGCGGAAGGAGAATGCTCTGTCCAAACATAGTCAAAGGGGATATACACATTGGCAGAAGGATTATTCTGCTTGATTGCTGTGTACCAAATGCGGAAAGCATGGGCATACTGATCCGCATAATTCTCTATACTGCTGTGAGGTGTAAAATTCCAAACATTGGGATAGTTTATCTCATTCCCGATGACCCAGTTATCCACGGAATCCTTGTATAAGGAAGCAAAACGATTGGCAAGTCTGGTAGTAGCATCGATGCCTGCCTGTGTGGCAACATTATAGCCGTAGTAATGGGCTTCCTGTCCTGTGATTCCATCAGGAAGTGACTGGGGCTCCGGATTATTTCTCGGCGTATTCAGCATAATGGCCGTTACGCTTACACCGTTTGCCTTAGTATTCCGGAAGTTGTCCATGAAGTTTTGCTCGTAGTTGGTAAAGTTGTAAATGATATGCTTTACCCCTAGATCTCTCACGGAAGTGGCATCAAAAAGGGTATCTCTTGTTGCCAGGCCCTTCTTGGAACCGGATCTGGAAAATACCGTATCATTCTGCGTCGCTGCATTTCCTGCGGAAGTACCTGTAGACTTGGTTTGCACGGCTCCATTTACCACCCAGGCACCATCACCGTTCACCTGATAGCCCTCCACCGTGGTATTGGTCAGAAGATAGCCGTCATTTTGAAAATAATAGGACTCGGCAATACCGTCGCCATTTCCATCCACCCAGTTCCAACCGGTAAGATAGCTTCCATCTGCATTTTCATACCACCAACCGGTACCGTTACTTTTCCATGTTCCTGCAAATGCTGTCAAACTCATCCCCAAAACCATAGCCGAAGCCAAAAGGGGAATCCATGTTTTTCTTCTCATACTCTACTCCTTATACAGAAAATATTTCTCTTATTCTATCGAAAAATTGCATAGAAAGGCTAGTATATTTCCGACATTTTCTTAAATAATAATTATATTTCCTGAAAAAGAAAGATAAGAGCTATTAAAAAGTGCCCTGCAATTTATGCAGGGACACTCGATTTCAAACAAAAATTTCCGATACTGCAAGAAAGCTGATGCTTCCTCCTGCGCCTGTATTAAACTACTGCAGGCGCTACTTCTTCCTCGGCTACCTTTACCTTCTTGCTCATTCTTGTGCGGATATCGTATACCAGCATGAACGCTACAAGGATAAATCCAAGGTATCCGTTCAATCCGTAAAGTACATTTACCAAAGAACGATAAGGTAAGAAGCAAGCGATAACGCAACCGATAATTCCTAATACTACGGTATAAAGCTTATACTTCTTGGTTCCCTCTTTCTCAATTCTTCCGATACTGGTCCAAAGAAGAGGAACGGAGGTGGTGTAAATTCCGCAGAAGATGATTACTGCAAAGATACTTGCCAAAGCGGGAGAAATGGTGTTAGCCAAGATTAAAGCGGGAATATCCGCCTGACTGGTTACATCAATATGAGAAATCAATGCAACACTGGCAATCACCATGGTTCCCATAATAAACACTGCAGAGAAAAGCATTCCGATATTTACTTCCTTTACCCGGTTCTTAGAACCAATTTCTGCCAGGAAGCTGGCGAACCACAGAAGCATGAAGCCTGCATAGGAAGCTCCGGAGAGGAACGGATTACCGTTACCTACCTGAACAATTTTATGCGTTCCGGTATCTACTGCCTTTAAATTCTCCCAGAAATTGCCTGCCCCGTTAAAAATACTGATAACGGAAACCACAAGGATGAAAAATACGATGATGGGTCCAATCTTTCCTAAGGCTTCGATAACACCGTCCAATCCGAAAATTACGGTAGCAATAACAAATACGGTAAGGATTACGGCTCCTACACCATTGGGAAGTCCCCATTGCTGTGCAGCTGTAGCATTGGCTCCGCCACACATTACGATAAAGCAGGCATAGCAGAACAGTGCTGAAAAGTAGTCGAAGAAGTTTCCAATATACTTTCCACAATAGTGGGTGTAAATATCTCCACCTCTCTTTAGCTTCAAACGATTTCCGTTTGTTGCGAAGGAAAGGTCAGTATAGATATAGATTGCTGCATTCACAGCGATGACAATCCAAAGCTTTGATCCGTAAGAAGCCACGTACTGAATAATCTCTTGCATGGTGGCAAATCCGGCCCCAATGTAGAAAGCGATGCAAGCTCCACAGAAGCTAACCACTTTCATAAACTGCAAACTCTTTTTTTCCATTATTCTACTCCTTATTTTTTTCTTTTTAATTCATTCATTTTTTTAATATGAATGTAAAAGCAAATTGATAGTTTCGTTCTTCCTCCTTTCCCCTGATGTTTAATTGTTACTGTCCTCTATATTGTTTTCCACATTATATCCGATAATTAAATACTATTCAATCTATTTTTCGGATATTGAGGAAATTTTTTTAGTTATTTCTTACTATTTTTTTGTTTTCAAACCACGAGATTTTTTTGTTTATTTTTTTAACAAGTCTGTTTATGTATAAGAATTTTTGTCACTTTTTCCTTCATTTTTGGGTACAAAAATAAGCGTAACCGAAGGAATGTATGTCATCCCTACAGCTGCACTTTTTATACAATCGGCGGGGGGGGGCCTATAACAACTAAATTGTACGCAAAACAACCGGATTGCGCGCAAATTGTATAGGCAAAACCCCTGCCTTTTGTTTTTCTTTCCAAGACTTCTTTATACCTTTCCTAAAGGAAAGAGATCAGCCTGAAAGTTATGTACCTTCTCCGAGAGATTAAGAAATATATCCCTTTGCTCTTAAAATCTCTTCAGACTTTGCTAAATTGCTTTCAGAAACACGGATAATCGGCCCTGTACAGCCCATTCCGGATTCTGCATAAATCTTTTCTTTCCAAAGCTCCAACACCGCATCATCCAAATCTGTTACTTCAATGCCGTAAACAGCAGCGGTAACAATCTCCTTCTCCGGCATGGGAACGGATTCTCCCTGCTCCTTGGGCTTATTTGCCTCTCTGATTTCTGCAAGAATGCCATCTAAGCCGGCTTTCTTTGCCAATGCAAACTCTTCCTTCGCCAACGCAAAGACATTTCCCTTAATCAGGTCTCTTGCAAAGCGAAGAGCATTTGCCAAAACCGGTGCTCCGGAAGCTCTGGAAACAATCATCACCAGCTGGTTATAGTTCTCACCGATTCCGGGACCATAGCCATAGCCCTGGGCCTCGAAGGATCCTCCTGTGTTGAAGGAAGAAAGCATCTTGGACAATACATTTCCGGTTAAGGAATCGCAAACCAATACATCCGGTGTTCCTCTAAGAACGTCATTTCCACGAAGAACCGCACCGCCGTCGGATCTGGAGGACTCTGCGAAGTGAAGAGGATAGCCGTTGGACTGTAATTTCTTTAAGGCCTTCTCTGTCTGTCTTGCACCGTCTACATTTAAAATACCTACAGTAGGCTCTTTGATTCCGCAAGCCTTGGCTGTGATGATTCCGTAAAGGGCATTCTTCACCATTCCTTCAATACGATCTGTACTGGAGGTTCCTGTAGTATTGGCAATGAACATCTCCTTACCGAATGCAGGAGTAATGGCTCTTCCTACAGTGGATACACCGATGGGGAAGGGATAGTGCATGGTTACCGCACCGTCAATCTTATGCTCCTTTAAAAGAGCATCCATCTTGTCATGTCCCTCTTCATCATTGTCCACCACAAGGGTTTCTACCGCATCATTTTTCAAAGAACCGATATAGAGTACGTCCACCCCATCCTTAGCCGCATCCACGGCAGCCTTCATGGAATTTTCCTCTCCGTGCTCCGAGCCCATACCTGTTAAAGCAATTCTCGGTTTCTTCGAAAAAGAGCCTGTTTCCAAACCTTCCGCCATAGCCAAAAAGGTATCCGCAATGAGCTCTTTTTATTTCTTTTTGCCATAATTCTCACCCTTTCTTCTATGCGCCCTAAAGATAGACTGTGCAAATTCCTTCATGGACTTTCGCAATTAGGAACAGATTTCTTCTTCGGATACTGCTCCGCCCTGGCCCTTTCCGGTATTTTTTTCTGAATCAGGAAGGAAACACCGTCAAAGAGGTTTGTCATACGACCAAGGAAAAGAGATCCCTTTCCGATAATCATAACTCTCTCCATGTCTCCCTTTTCAATGCTTTCTTTAGCAAATCCCACATAAGGAACACCGGAAGGAATATGACCCTGTGTAGGTGCATATCCCACCAAACCCTTCTCCTCACAGAACTTTGCCAAATCAGCCTTCTCAAGCCAACCCTTCTTAACAGCAAGAGCAGCAATCATCTTATAGTTTGCCATAGGAACATCTCCGGCTCCGGCAGGCTTGGTAATATCCGCATTCTGCATCTCCGGAGAGAACTTATCCACATCATTAACGGTAAGGCCTGCCTTCTCCAAAGGATCAGCCACTAAGGAACCGATAACATTCTGGGGTGCAGCACCTGTTCCAACAGTATGTCTTCCGATAATATCCAGGTTGATTTCTGCGGAAACACCGTCATTTTCAGACACTACTATGGAGAAGGAGCCCAAGCAATCCTCCAGCATGGGCAGCTCTTTCTTTACATGGTCTTTTCCGTTCATGGCAAGCTTAGGTACGCAACCTCCGCCGATTACAAGTACGGTATGGAAAGCGCCTGCCTTTACCAAAGAAGCTGCCTCAATCATAGCGTGAGAAGGTCCGGCACAGAATCCTCTTGCATCGGAACCTGTAGCATTGTCCAGTCCTGCAATCTCGGCTACAGCCTTTCGCAAAGTTTGCCGCCACCTCTCTGGTTTACATCTCCGCAGGCTTCCTCGGAACAGTCGATAACATATTCAATGGAAAGGGGGTCTACATTGGAGGACTTTAAGGAGTGAAGAACAGCCAAAACGGAGCTTGCCTTGTTCATCAAGTTCTCCAGCATTACTTCAGCGGAAAGGTTTACGTCAATATCATGGGCTCTCTTTACGCATCCTACCAGCTTTCCTTCGTAGAACAGAGGCTCTGCCTCATGAGCATCCACAAATCCTTTGATTACGGAGTTCTCAACGCCCTCCTGAACTCTTGCCAAAATAGCCTCTGTAATCACAGGATCCTTAGCAAGCTCTCCCTTATTTGCTGCTACGAAGTCCTTATCCAGATAGAAAACCTCGAAGCAGTCACAAGCCTGTGCCAAAAAGAAGGAACTCGTTCTCCGGCATAATCTCTCCAAAATGACCATAACGGTTAGCATTTCTCTACCTTCTTATCGAAATAGGGAAACTCCACCTTGGCAAAGTCCTCGGGAGTCTTGTTTCCGATATATACCTGGTTTGGCCAGTAAGCTACACAATCCTCAAAGCTACGAACGTGCTTTCCCATTTCCTTTAAGAACTCACCGTCAGGATTTACCAGTCTTTCCTGCACAATGGTGGAGCCGTGCTGCAACATCAAGCCGGGAGTATATGCCAAACAATATCCGGAACCTTTAATGACACTATTCATTTTGATCACCTCATAATTTTATTGTTAAGTTTTACAAATTTACCAAAGAAAAGATAGTTCTTTTTCTATTTTTAGTACTTTTTTTGAAAAGAATTTTGAGAAAAAAGGGAGCCCGTAAAAAGCTCCCTCGGTTTTAAAGGTACTTGCAATATTCAGAGCGAATACTATTCATTTCGTTGACAATATCGTCTACATCTAAAACCATTTCCATCATACTAACCTGGTCTTCATAAACAGATTCGTCAAACTCTGCCTTCAACTCTGGTTCGCAAACATGATATACCGTGAGTCCAAGCTGGACCCCAGTCAATGGGCCGGCAAAAGTAGGATCTCCTGCTGTAACGGTCTCAGCTGCAAGTCCTGCAGCCTCCCCCTCAGCAGCGCCAAGTACAACAACCAGATTCTCTGGTCCGAACTTATCAGCAAAATCCTTTACTCTCTTTTGATTTTCCAAGTCCATTGCGCCTGCGCTCGTTCAAACGAAGCACTCGGTGGAAGCAAATACTACTTCTCCGCCGGCGGTCTCTACACAAGCCTGAATAGCAGGTCCTGGTACACCGTCACGGTCACCGATGATGATAACTTTTTTACCCTTTAAAATAGCCATCTTTTCTCTCCTTTCTTTAAAGATATGTATCGTAATGACTTTCGTCAAATACGCAAATGAAACGATTGCTTACTGGTTTAAAGCAACATACTTTTCAACCATCTTCTGGATGGACTCTTCTGTTGCATCATCCTTAACCAGCTCTTCCACCTTCTGTCCATCCTTATAGATAGCCATAACGGGAAGTCCTAAAATCTTCTGTCCGATAGCCAATCTTCTAGCCTTTGTAGTATTCAGAGAAGTGAACTTTAACTTACCCTCATACTTGTCAGCCAAAGAATGTACAAATGGCATAAGTGCAGCACAGGGAACACATCCATCTCCGAAGAAATCTACAAATACATAGCCGGATGCCTTCAGCACTTCCTCTTCGAAGGTATTCTTATCAACCTCTAACATCTTGTCCTCCTTTATTTGTGTTCGTTAATATATTTCTCTGCCTGGGTGGCTGCAATAGCACCATCCGCAGCAGCAGTAACCACTTGTCTAAGACTCTTTACACGTACATCTCCAACGGTGAAAACACCGGGAATATTGGTGTGCATATCTTCGTCTGTAGGGATATATCCTCTGTCATCCATTTCCAGATTGGTTTCCTGGAAAATCTCTGTAGTAGGAATTCTGCCGATAAATCCGAAAATTCCGAACATTCCGTCCTCTTCACTGGCTTCCAATACCTGTTCTTCTCCGGTAACTACATTCTTCACCTTAATCTTCTGAAGAATATCATCTCCGGACAGCTCTTCTACTACGGTATCCCACATAATATGCAGCTTCTCATTCTGGAAAGCTCTCTCCTGAATAGACTTTGCCGCTCTCAACTCATGTCTTCTGTGGATAAGAGTAACGGAGCTTGCAAACTTTGTCAAATACATAGCCTCTTCCACCGCAGAGTCTCCACCGCCTACTACAAATACGGGAAGATCCTCGAAGAAGTTGGCATCACAGGTTGCACAGTAGGAAACGCCTTTTCCTAAGAATTCCTTCTCTCCCTTACATCCGATTGGACGTGGATTAGCTCCTGTGGCAATAATCAGAGTCTTACCCTCGTAGGTCTCCTTGGTACCGATGAGTCTTTTAACATCTCCGTCCAATTCTACAGCCTTGATGGTATCATGAGCTCTTTCACAGCCAAAACGCTCTGCCTGCTCAGTCATTCTCTTAATCAGAGAAGGACCGGATTCGCCTTCCACAATCTGTCCGGGATAGTTCTCTATAGAATCGGTAATGGCAATCTGTCCGCCATCCTGTCCCTTCTCCACAATCAAGGTGGAAAGTCTGGCTCTTCCTGCATAAAGACCTGCAGCCAATCCTCCGGGACCTGCTCCCAGAATAAGCACGTCATAAATCTTGGACATGGTTTTTCTCTCCTTTAGATATTAATAATGTATGATTATACAAAACAGACTACGTCTATCTTGTGTGTAGCCGATATGGATGGTCTTTGTTATGGTAACAAAAACAGCTTTTCTTTCTCAATAGCTTTCTCTCTTTTTAGAGATAAAAAAATTCAAAGCACAATAAATAATTGTTATAGTGTTCGGTTTATATTCCTTATAAAAATTTCTTCAGGGCAGGGTCTCTGCCCTGAAGAATGAGTATTACGCAGTGTTTTTACAAAACACAAGCTTACTTGAAAATAGTCTGATCGGATACTTCTGTGCAAAGAGCCTTTAAGGACTTCTCTACAATCTTTCTTCTCAGAGCCTTCTCCTCTTCCGGTTTCATAGCCGGATTTCCCAGTGGGTGAGGAATAGCGATTGCCGGAACAATACGGTTAGCACCTACTGTCATAGAGATAGGTGTAACTGTACAAATGTGTACTACAGGAATTCCTGTTGCTTCGATACCTTTTACCATTGTTGCACCGCAACGTGTACAGGTTCCTCACGTGCTGGTAAGAATGACCGCATCTACATGGTCCTTCTTAAGTTTGCACCGATTTCCTCAGCAAACTTCTTAGCAGAAGCTACTGCAGTTCCGTTACCTACTGTGGTATAGAAGTAATCGTAAAGCTTTCCGATCTTTCCTTCCTTCTCTAAATCTCTAAGAACGTCAACAGGTAATACTCTGTCAGCATCCTGATTTGCATAGCTGGGGTCATATCCGCCGTGAGCAGTCTCATAAGTTTCTGCTGTTAAGTCATTTACGCCCTTTAAGCTGTACTCACCGTAACGAGTAGCATTGGAAGACTCGATATGGTCCGGATTGCCCTTTGGAACAATACCGCCGGAAGTTACTAAAGCGATGGTAGCCTTAGACATATCCTTGATAGCGGGCATTGGAGCCACACGGTCGAAGGAAGGCATTGGATACTCTGTAGTAAATTCCTTACCGGAAATCTTAGCCAAAAGCATCTCTACCGCACGCTTTGATCCTCTCTTCTCCTCGAAGAAGTTTACACGGATTCCCTGTGGGATATATCCCTCTTCCTTGGAGGAACCGATCTTCTCTCCTCTGGCAAGCTTCAAGCCAAGAGGCGCCATCTTCTTCACAGCATCTCTCATTCCGGCTGCACTGTTTTTGGTAGAAACGATATAAATCTTGCTCTTTGCCTCGTCAGCTCCCGGGTTCTCAACATACATACCTGTAATAACAGGGATGTGAAGCTCTTCCTGAACTGCTGCAGCAATAGTAGCGCAGGCAAATCCATAACGGCCGGCATTGAATGCAGGACCTGCAATGAATAAATCCGGCTTAAGCTCAGCAACCTTCTTTAAAATCTCCGGCTTTACCTTATCGGTATTCTCACCGAAAGTAGCTATCTCCGCAAACGATGGTTCCAACGATTTCAGCCTCATCACCGAAAGCCTGCTGGAAAGCAAGTCCCGGTCCCATAGCACCCTCATGGTACTCCATAGGATAGTCTGCCTTATCCTCTCCACCGACCTGAGCGAAGAACTGGTTAATATATTGAACAACCTTTAATTTTCCCATTTTCTTCTCCTTATCTTGCACTCAGCTTGTTAAAGCCAACCTCAGAGGTAGCACCGGTAATAACCTGAATTTCTACTTCCAAGGAACCGTCAGCCTTCACTGTAGTATCACTAGCTCCCGCAATCTTGGTCATGTAATCCAGAGTTCCGATTACCTTATCCAACTTCGGAAGGGTGATAAGCTGGTTAGCATTTCCACCGGTAACTAAAGCATTGGCTGCCACATCCGCATCTGCCAGGGACTGAGACTTTCCGTCTCTTCCTGCATACTCATCAGTGATGATTACAGTCTTGATTCCCTCAGCCTCAATCTTCTTACAGTTCATGATCAAGTCTGTATCCGGGTTTCCGAATCCTTCCTCAGTGATGATTACCGCATCTAAGTGAAGCATCTTGCAGAGCTTAGCGGTCTGGTTGGAGGAACGCTCTTTATCAGCAAGGTAAACGTTCTCGTTGGTAATGATATGGGCCACAAAGTTAATGGTCTTACCGTGCTCTTCGAAAAGATCCTCTATAACAGGGTTGTTCTCGTGAACATAGCTTGGGTTCTTATCACAAGCGGATACGCAGTTTCCGGAAATGATAGCGCCGTCCATAGACTCTGTCGGATACAGAATGGTGGGAAGAATCTTCTTTGCATCTACACCGTAAACATAGGTGTCATGCAGTAATCCCTGAGACTGAAGCATCTGAACATATCCAACTCTTGGAAGATCCGGAAATGCCTTTGCGCCTTCCATAAGATCCAAGGTCTCATATACCTTAGTCTCATCAGGAGTAAGCTCTTTAGCCTTCTCAGCAATAAATGCAGCGGTCTTCAAGCCTGCCAAACGAACAGCCTGCTCGTAGTCATGGGACTCTGTTCCCTCTACCGGCTTGCATACACAGGTGAGGTTTACAGTCTTGGAGAATGGAGTATATTCTGCTCCAAGTCCGCACATATCGATAACACCCTCCTGGAAACCAACGATAGGTCCTGCAGTAATTACTGCCATTCCCTTTAAGCAATAGGTCTTTCCGGATCCTACGGTATCCACAGGAGCAACCACTCCGGGGAATACGCCGCCCTTTCCTTCTACCTTTACTCTTGGCTCAATCACATCCTTAACCGGTGTGATACGAACGGATTCACCAGGTCTTGCCACATCAAATTCCACTTCTTTAATCTTCTCTTCTGACAGAAAAACTTCGCTCAGTTCTTTCTTGGATACATAGAGAACGTGGTCTTTGATTTCTGTTTTCTCGGCAAACTGGATGTCATTAATGAAAATCTTACCTAATTCCAGCTTCACTTTCATTTCCTCCTTTTAAGTATGATTCATAAAAAGCGCCAAGCACAATGCCTAACTGCTCCTTTATGTCCTTAATGTAACACTAGGGACTCTAGCCCGCTGTCCAGCAGGGTCCAGTCCAAGGTCTGGAAATCCTTCTGTACCTTTTCCTCGTGAATTCGTTCATTTTCTTCGAACTTCTCACAGGTATTCAAGGCATACTCGATCAAATCCAGGGACTTCATATCAAATCCTTCCTCCGGTGTCTTGTCCAGAAGTACGGATTCGTAGGGAGTTTCATTGGGTTTAATGGAGCCATCCAAAGGATGGGTCAGAATCTTTCCTCCCATATGTACCATATCCCGTACCGCCTTAAGGGTATCCATGAAGGAAATCTCCTTGTAGTCAATCTCTATCTTCACGCTTGGATATTTCTTCGGTACATTTTCCTTCACCAAAGGGTTATTGGTAACAATCACTAAGGTTCTCATTACACTTCTCCTTTCTAAGAACACAAAACAGGGGAACGAGAAATTTCTCGCATCCCCTGTTTCATTAGATTCAGAGTCCCCAACATATTCATCCTTTTACCTGAAAGATTCATCGTTTTTCAACAACTTGCCTCTTCGGTGGCTTTCGCGCTCTCTGAACATGCCTTATTTATGGTGCTTGTCAGCATTTTAACAACACTTGTAGAATTTTTCAACAAAATTGTTTTTATATATTGTTTTTATTCTATAAGTATTTTTCTACAAAATAATTTTTTTATACTATCAAAAAAAAATTTTTTTATATTGATGAATTCGTATTGCAAAAATATTGATTTAGCACGTTTTAACAAAACATCTATAAAAATTACCTTTTTTTATCCATAGTAAGTTTCTATAAGTCCAAAGCTTTATGGAATTGTCCAATTTCACAAAAGAAGATCTCCACGGTATAATCAAATTACCCTGGACGAAAGTCTGAAATAGCCATAACAAATACACAAAGAAAAAAAAGTGCTGCCGGGCAGCACTTTTTCTTTACTACTATTTAAGGAATAGAATTAGAAAAAAAGGATTATTCATCCTATATTTCTTTTATTTTTTTCACATGCTCTTTCACTACACGGAATAGAGCAAGCAGAGCCAATACATTCGGAATAACCATCAGACCGTTAAAGAAGTCCGCCATATCCCAAACCAAGTCCACTCTTAATGTAGTTCCTATGATAATGCAAGCTACAACAATCAGGGAATAAAGTGTTACCGCCTTCTTTCCGAAGAGGTACTGTACATTTACCGCTCCGAAGAAATGCCATCCCAAAACAGTGGAGAAAGCAAAGAAGAACAGACAAATGGCTACAAAGAAATGTCCAAAATTACCGAAGCCCGCTACAAAGGCTCTCTGGGTTAAAGCAATACCGGTATACAGAGGCTTCTGGGTTGCAGGATCCAACTGTCCATAGATACCGCTGGTTAAAATAACGAATACCGTAAAATTCAAAACAACAAAGGTATCAATAAATACGGAAACCATTGCGCAAAGTCCCTGATCATCCGGGCACTTCGCCTTTGCTCTGGCATGAGCATGAGGGTGGATCCCATTCCTGCTTCGTTAGAGAAGAGTCCTCTTGCAACACCGAAACGAATAGCTTGGCGAATGGTGATACCAAGTGCCGCACCGGTTACTGCCTGAGGATTAAAAGCACCGATAAAGATAGATGCCAATGCTCCCGGCAAAGCGGTGATATGCATAAGGATAAAGACTACCGCACCCAGAATATATACGCCTGCCATAATCGGAACAATTTTCTCCAGTACAGCTGCCAATCTCTTGGTTCCGCCAAGGAAGATGAAGGCTGCAATCGCTGCAACAAAGACACCGATAGCTATAGGAGGAATTTCAAAGTTCATAATATGGAAGACTTCCTGGAACGCTGCACCGATAGAGTTGGACTGCACCATATTTCCCATAAAGCCTAAAGCCAAGATGATGAATACCGCAAAGAGTCCGGCCAAAACCTTACCCAGTGCACCGGAAAATGCAGCCTTAATGTAATATACAGGACCTCCGGTTATATCGCCATCCTTCTCTTCTTTATACACCTGAGCCAATACAGCCTCGCCATAGATGGTTGCCATTCCAAAAAAATGCGGAAACCCACATCCAAAAAAATTGCACCCAGGCCTCCACTGACAATCGCTGTTGCAGCACCTGCCAGATTACCGGTTCCTACCTGGGCCGCAATCGCAGTCGCAATGGCCTGGAAGGGTGACATCTCCTTTTTCATGCTTCTCACCCTTTAAGGGAAAAAGTGTCCGAAAAACCAACTTAAATCCTTCTCCAAGGCGTCTTAGCTGAATAAAACGCAGGCGAATCGTGTAATAGATTCCGGTTCCACACAGCAAGAAGATCGAGCAGAAAGCTCCAAAGGAACGTATTTCCTTTTTCCAATAAAATCCTGTAAAACATTCATGGCTTTTTCTCCTTTTCATTAAAGAAAAAAATGTTTGATTGTGAATATTTTATCCAGAATTGTTCTCTATAGCAATTTTTTTCCGACTTTATATAGTAAATTTCTATATACATAGTCCATTTTGCTGAATTTTTTCTTGCTATTTTTGTATAGTTTTTTTAAAGCTTTCCAAAAATTTTAAACAACTATCTCCCATGCAGTTTAGCAAGAACGAAATAAAAAGCCATAAAGAATCAAAAATCGTTTGCACTACATTATTTTTGATTCTTTACAGCTCTAATTCGTCTTATTACGCCAAAAAAATGTTCGTCCCTGATAAATTTCAAAAGCACTTCTCCCAGAATAATCTGCCCTTCGGGAAGAAGATGCACCCGGTCCGGAAAGCGGGGAAGGGCTAAAGCAAAGGGGCTAAAGCACAGAATTCCTTTTTCCTTGCAAAATGCCTTTAGGGAAGCATCCCATTTTCCATCCAAGGTAGAAAAGGCTTCATAAGAACGATCTCCCGGAAAGGACAGAGAGGGAGGCGCAATATAAAGGATATGTTCCTTCGGGAAGGGAATTCCGTAGCGAGGACAGTCCTCCAAAAATTCCGCCAGCCTTTTAATGACTCTTTCTCCGTCAGGTCTTCCAAAGCTTAAGTAATCGTTGATTCCCAGAAAAAGAATCATTCTATCCTCAGGTTCAAAGTCTTTACAGGCCTTTTGCAGATCCTCCCACTCAAAGGGAAGCTCCGGAATGCATCTCCCCACCTTTGCTTCCACCAGAAGGGAATAGTCGGGAAACGCCTGTTCCAAGGTATAATAATACCGTTCTTCCAAGGGCAAGCGCAGATCCTGATGCTTTTCATTGGGAAGATAGCCGTAGCTGATAGAATCTCCGTAAATCAGTAGTTTTTTCACCTTGCACTCCCCTCTTATTTTGCAGCGGGCCCGGCCACACGCTCCGATTCTCCGGAAACCTTTTTCGTGATTTTTTCCCGATCAAAATACTGAATCATGGCTTTTGCACATTTTCTACTGGTAGAAAATGCATCCTTAAGGGTGGCAATGCCCAGGACTTCTTCCTTTTGAAAATATTCCAATACCCAGGCCTTAACCTTCTCCAAATCCTGTGCAAGAATCAAAAGCTCAGGATCCTCTCCTACCTTCACCACTCTTCCTTCCACTACGATATTTTGCAAAATATCCTGAAAATCTTCTTCCCTGGCCTTTCCTCTTTCCAGCTCTTCCAATTTCAAGAGCTGATAGCCGGCATTTTCCAGAGTTGTTAGAATGTTCTTTTCTATACCTTGATAATTTGCGTCTTTAAAATCCTCTTGGGAGGAAAGATAGAGCAGATCTCCCTTAGTTTGCAGCTCGGGAAGGAGAGACAGCAGGGCATCAAAGACCTTGGCATTGCCCTTTTTCCATAACTTTTCCCGTAATTCCGCCTTTGCCATACCGATGCGATAGGGATGGACTTTTCGGAATTTTTCCAACTCTTCATTACATTTACTCTCCCAATAAAATTTATTGTCTCCATGAAGATAAACTGTTCCCTGCTGCAAAGGAAGCTCACAAAGCTTTCCATTACCCCGTAGTTCCTCCACAAGGGGAAGCAATTCCTCATTTTCCAAAGAAAGGTCTTTTCCCGCCTCCTTTAGGCCGGCACCAAATTTTGCCTCTAGGAAATAACTTTCCAAAGTCTCCTCTAAAGAGCCCTCTTCCTTTCGTCTTAAGGCATCAATTTCCTCTTCCCGGAAACGTTTTTTCTTCTTGGCATTGGCCTCCAGAACAGTTCCTCCGCCAATGGTTTCCACAGGACTGTAAAACCGAAGAAGGAAGGGATCCCCTTTGGCAAAAACCATTTCCTGCTCTAAAAGAATCTGACAGTATCCCTCTTCTCCTGCCTCAAGCTCCTCTTTGTCCAGAAGAATAATACGACAAAGCAGCTCCGTGGTGCCGGTCAGAAAAATGCAGTCTCTCTCTGTTTTTAATGGTTCTTTGGGAGGAGGGAAGAATGCGTACCTTAGCATCCAAAAAGCTTGGTGTTTTCAAAGCTGTTTTCCCGAGCCAGTACAGCGCCCTTCTTGATATCGCCCTTCTTTAATCCTGTAAGGTTCAAGGCCACTCTCTGTCCTGCCACCGCCTGCTCTGCATCCTGTTCATGAACCTGGATATTTCGGATGCGCACCGGAAGACGCTTGGGATAAATCTCCACCCCATCTCCCTTTGTCAAAGTTCCGGAAATCAAAGTACCGGTAATAATGGTTCCCAAGCCCTGCAGACTGAAGATCCTGTCAATGGGGAGTCTGGGTAGACCGCTGGGGCTTTTTTCCGGAAGAGTTTTCACCATTTCCAAAATAGCATCCTTGCAGCCATCGATTCCCGCTCCGGTTTTCGTGGATACCTCCACAATCTTAGCCTTCTCCAGCATGGTTCCCTGGAATTCCTCCCGAATATCCTCTTTTACCATGGAAATCCAGTCCTCATCCACCAAATCACATTTGGTCAGTACCACAATGCAATTCTCAATGCCAAGCAGAGAAAGGATGTCCAAATGCTCTCTGGTCTGGGGCATGATTCCCTCATCCGCCGCCACCACCAGGAGCACCATATCCATACCGCAAACTCCGGAAACCATCTGCTGAATAAATTTCTCATGTCCCGGTACATCGATGACACCGCAGCGGGTGCCGTCCTTTAAGTCAAACCAGGTAAAGCCCAGCTCAATGGTAATCCCCCGATCCTGTTCCTCCTTTAAGCGGTCCGTCTCTCTTCCGGTTAAAGCACGAATAAGAGAAGTTTTGCCATGGTCAATGTGTCCGGCAGTTCCGATAATGATATGTTTCATGAAGTCCTCCAAAGCAAGTATTTACAGGCTCCCCTTCTTTTTGGCATAAAGGATGACCTGGGCGATGATACTGATCACAAACAAAAGCAAAGAAAGCATCTGACTAACCGCAATGCCGGTTCCGAAGAACATCAGGGAATCCGCCCGAAGTCCTTCAATAAAGAAGCGTCCAAAGCCGTATAGCATTAAGTAAAAGAGAAAAATCTGTCCGTCATAATTCTTTCTTTTAGAGTAAAAATAAAGAAAGGCAAAAACACAGAGATTCCACATACTCTCATAGAAAAATGTGGGATGCACCTGAATATAGGATACGCCGGAAATATATTGCAAATTCGAAAGCACATCGCTATTCAGCATCCCCGGATTCACAATACTTTCCTTAATCCGCATGGCCAGTAAGGAATTCGTATATCCCCCAAAGGCTTCCGCATTGAAGAAATTCCCCCAACGGCCGATAGCCTGCCCCAAAATCAATCCGATAGCACCGGAATCCGCCATCGGCAGAAAGTTCAGCTTTCTCTTCTTACAAAAGCCTATACAGGTGGCAATGGCCGCCAATACGCCGCCGTAAATTGCCAATCCTCCCTGACGAATATTGGGGATCTCCAACAAATGCTTGGAATAATATTCCCACTCGAAAATCACATAGTAGAGCCTGGCGCCGATGACTCCCAGAACAATCACAATCAAGGCAAAGTCCTGAATATCATCCACCTTGTGGCCATGCTTGGCATAATCCCTTGAAGCCACCGACATGCCCAGAAGCATTCCGATTCCGATAATAATGCCGTAGAAAGCTATAGAAAAACCAAAAACCGAGATACTGTTCTGTAATTTTTCAATGCCGATTCCCAGATGGGGAAAATATAAATCATAGTTTTCCATTCTCTGTCCTTTCCTTTTATGATACGCGCCCTATTTTCCGACACTTTAAGTCTCAAAAATAGCAGCTCAGAAGCTCACCGCTATCCCCGTAATCCCTTCACTATCTCTGCAAGCCCTTCACTATCCCTTGCCTTTTTTGAACGGCAAAACCTAAGCCTCCAAAAGCTTTAAGAACTCTTCCTCCGTTATAATCAGAATTCCCAGCTCCTTGGCCTTCTTGTTCTTACTGCTTCCGGAAGTACTGTCATTGTTGATTAAGTAGTCCGTGTTTTGAGACACGGAAGAGCTACTCTGCCCCCGGCCTTTCGGATTTCCTCCTCTAAAGCCTTTCGATTGGGAAAATGATGAACCGCTCCGGTAATCACGAAATGCTTTCCGCTGATTCCAGTTTTTCCTCTTTCTCTTCCTTTTCCAAATGCAAAATAGATAAGAGCTCCCGGACAATCCGGCGATTATCTTCCTTTTGAAAATACGCTACAATGCTGTCCGCTAAAACCTGACCTATCCCCTTTACTTGAAGGATTTCTTCTTTGGAAGCGTCCATCAGCTTGTATGGATCGCTGAGAAAAGGCCTCTGCCAACATTCTACCGTTGCTAACACCGATTCCCTCTATTCCCAGACCATAAAGAAGTCTACCCAGATTGGAAGTTTTAGCCTTTTTCGATATTTTTCCTGAATTTTCTCAAAGGACTTTAGGCCAAAGCCCTCCATACCGATAATTTCTTCCCTATATTTTTCCAAGGAAAAGAGATCCGGAAACTCCTGGATAAAGCCTCTGCCCAGCCATTTTTCCAAGGTCATCTCGGAAAGTCCCTCGATATTCAGGGCATCTCGACTGACAAATAGAGCAAACTGCTTAATCCGCTTTGCCGGACAATGGGGATTTGTGCAATAGAGCATCTTGGTTTCTTTGTCCTTAACAATCTTGGTTTCTCCCTGACAGGCGGGACAATGCTTGGGAATCTCCAAATTCCCTGACTTTGTTTTATTTTCCCCAATCTGGGGAATAATCATATTTGCCTTATAAACCGTGATTTCATCTCCGATACCAAGAGCCAAATCCTCGCAATAGGTGATATTGTGAAGACTGGCTCTGCTGACCAGGGTGCCCTCCAGCTCCACCGGAGTAAAGATAGCCACAGGGTTAATCAAGCCTGTTCTGCTGGGAGACCATTCCACGGAAAGAAGCTTTGTAGTTTCCTCCTCATCCTGCCACTTAAAGGCAATGGCATTCCGGGGGAATTTCGCGGTTCTTCCCAAACTTTCTCCATAGGCGATATCGTTATATAAAAGCACCAATCCATCGGAGGAAGTCATTTTTTGGCATCAGCTTGGAAAACTCCGCCACCGCCTCCTGGATATTTTTCAGCGTTCACCATTTTTCGATGTACTACAGAAAATCCCTGCTTTTCCAGAAAGCGGAACTCTTCCTCATGTTGGTTATGAAAATCCGGAGCTTTTCCCTCTTCCTCCGCAAGCACCAGGCTAAACAACGAAATCTGCACCCTTCTTTCCTTCGTCACCTTCGGATCCAGCTGACGAACGGAACCGGAGCAAAGATTTCTGGGGTTTTTGTATTTGGCTCCCTCTTCCGGAAGCTCTTCATTGATTCTTTCAAAATCGGAATAGGAAATAAAGGCCTCTCCTCGCACCATAAGATGCCCCTTAAAAGGAATCTGTAATGGCAAATTTTGGAAGGTCTTGGCGTTTTCCGTAACCAATTCTCCTATGATACCGTTTCCTCTGGTTACCGCCTTTAAAAGCTTTCCCTCCTGATAATGCAAAACGATGGTTAATCCGTCCAATTTCCAGGAAAGAATTCCCTCCTGCCCCTGCAAAAAGCTTTGCAAATCCTCTACAGACTTGGTTTTATCCAACGAAAGCATCGGTGTTTCATGGGCTTCCTTGGGTAGAGCGGCAGCTACCGCATAGCCTACATTTTGGCTGGGGCTTCCGGAAAGTACCACGCCGCTCTCCTTTTCCAGACTCAGCAAAGTATCGTAGGCCTTGTCGTACTCTAAGTTGGAGACAATCTCTCTTCCCTCCTGATAATAGGCCTTAGCCGCCTCATTCAAAAAGGAAATCAACTCCTTCATTCGGGCAATACTATCCTGCTTATCGGCTTCTTGCAATCCGCTATTTTCTTCTATTTTGCTATTTTCTTGGCTCCCCATACTTATCCTCTTACTTCCTAAGCTATCATTCTTGCGCTTCGGACTATCCCTCAAAAAAGCTCTAACTCTTCTCTTTTGATCTCGAAATATTCTCCGGGTTTCATTTTTCCCAGTTCTATATTCATCACCCGAATCCGCTTTAAGCGAGTCACTTCATAGCCAAGGGCTTCGCACATTCTACGAATCTGGCGATTTAAGCCTTCCGTTAAGACAATGTGAAACTGCTTCCGCTGAATCTCCTTGGGCAGCTTCGGATCCTGCCAAAGCACTGCCCGTCTGGTGCTTCTTTCCAGTTCCGGAAGGTAAACACCTGAGGACATTTCCTGTAAAAATTCCTTGGTCACCGGCTTATCCACGGAAACAATGTATTCTTTTTCCTTATAGCCGCTGGCTTTATTGATTTGATTCACCAAATCTCCCTGATTGGTCAAAAGCAACAAGCCTTCAGAGTCTTTATCCAGACGACCGATTGGGTAGATTCTTTCCTTATAGCCGATGGCCTCAATGACATTTTTCCCTCTGTCCTTCTCTCCTGTGGTACAAATAATGCCTCTTGGCTTATAATATTTCAGCAGTACAGGCTTTGGTTTTTCCTTCTTATGCCCTTTTCCGGAAATAAGCTTCCCCTCTAAGAGAATCTCCTCTTTTCCCATGATTTCCATACCAAGGCCGGCTTTCTCTCCGTTTACCCAAAAGCTTGCCTTCGGAAATATAACGGTCCGCCTCTCTTCTGGAACAAATCCCCATGGCACTGAGCCATTTATTGATACGCATCCTTCCCCTTATTCCTAATGAATAAACATGGCATCCCCAAAACTGAAGAAAACGATACTTTTCCTTAACCGCCTCTTCATAGGCATGCAAGATTTTCTCCCTGCTGGACAATGCGGAAACCAGCATAAGAAGGGTGGACTCCGGCAAATGGAAGTTGGTAATCAAGGCATCCATCACCTTAAAAGAAAATCCCGGATAGATGAAAATGTCAGTCCAGCCGGACTTGGCTTCTATTTTTCCACTTTCTCTTGCGGCGGACTCCAGGGCTCTGCAGGAGGTGGTTCCGGTACAGATGACTCTTCCCCCTCTTTTTTTGCAGGCTTCTATCTTCTCCGCCACCTCTTGGGAAACGGAATAATATTCGGAATGCATGTGATGCTTCTCCACTTCCTCCATTTTCACCGGCCGGAAGGTACCAAGGCCTACATGAAGGGTGATGCGAAGAATCTCAACCCCCTTAGCCTCACACTGCTCCAGTAGCTCTTTGGTCCAATGCAGTCCCGCCGTAGGGGCTGCTGCAGAGCCCTCTTCTTTAGCATAGACGGTATTATAACGGGTTCTGTCCTCTAATTTATGGGTAATATAAGGAGGAAGAGGCATCTCTCCCAACTTGTCCAATACCTCTTCAAAAATTCCGCTGAATTCAAAGCGAATCAGCCGGTTTCCCTCCTCTAAAATATCTACTATCTCCGCCTTAAGTCTTCCATCCCCAAAGGAAATCCTTGCGCCGGGCTTTAATTTCTTTCCGGGCTTTACCAGACATTCCCAGTGCTCCTTATCTTTCCGATGCAACAAAAGCACCTCCACCTGTGCTCCGGTATCTTCCTTCACCCCGTATAATCTTGCCGGAATCACCTTGGTTTCATTTAAAACCAGACAGTCTCCCGGATGCAAATAATCCAGGATATCATAAAAATGCTTATGCTCGATTTCTCCAGTTTCCTTATCTAAAAGCATGAGTCTGGAGGAGGAGCGATTCAGCAGGGGATCCTGCGCAATCAATTCCTCCGGTAAATCATAATAAAAATCCTTGGTATTCATGGAATTCCCTTCTGTAACTCTATCTCCTATCCGTTACCGGATGGTAATACTTTAGCTATACTATTTCTTTGGATAAAGACTATATCTGCTAGGTCATCTATCCGTTACCGGCAGTCGTACTTTCTGTAGCTCCTTCTGAGCTTGTCGTAGCTGTTGCTTCTGTACCGGCATCTGCTAAAGTATCTCCGCCGGCATTTTCTGCCGATGACGGGTTTTCAGAAGCTGAAGAATTGGCTTCCCCGCCGGGAGACAGGGAAACACTGCCATCGGATTCTGTAACTGCAGCCGGCCCATCATCATTTACCTCTAAAAGAGATACCTCGGAATCAATGGAGGCCTGATCCTGGGTATAGATTCTTCCAGTCTGGAAGGCATCATAAAGAACAGCCAGTCGAGAATCTGAAGACAGAGCCTCTAAAAGCTGGGAATCCACCGCATTGATTAAATCCTGCACATTGGCGTGGGAGGCAATATAGGCATGGATAAATTTTGTTTGCTCCGGGGTTTTATTTTCTACCAATTCAAAGGAATTCTGATTGTTTACCCGCATATAGCAGTACATCAAAGCCGGTGCCGGCGTTTTTGCCCTACGAAAATGTACCTGGTACTGCAGGAAAATCAGCTTTTCATTCTCTCCGATACCGGGTACCGCGTAGGTTTTTATATTGTCATAGGCTTCAATGTATCCGGCTTGGGTTTTCAGCTGCTTTTGTAGCCTTTCTCTTTGCTCCTTGCTTTGATTTTCCACACCGCTAAGGCGATAAAGCGTATCCACATCCGCAGCAAGCTTTGCTTGAAAATACTCCTGGAAAAATTTCACCAGCACATCATCATTGTATTCTGCTAAAGTCTGATCTTTATCCTCTTCCACATCTGAAGAACTGACAATGTTGGAAGCGCTTGCCTTCAGTTTCGGTTTCTCCTGATAGGGTGAAGCGCCAAAGCCCAATGCTTCCAATATTTTAATCAGCACAATCAAAACCAAGACAATCATCGGTATCAGAAAAAGGATTGCTCATGGAAATCCCTTCTCTTTTTCTGAATCTTATGCAGTTTTCTCTGTCGTTGATTTCTTTTCTTTAAAATAATCTTTTCTCGACTTTTTTTCGACAACATTTTCTTTACATCATCTAAAGTATCAAGATTTTTTCCCATATTTTTTTGTCCTATCTTTGTTCAGTTTAACTTTTTCTATCATAACGCACTTTAGGGTAAAAATACAGCAAAAAAGCGTGTTCCTTACGAAAACACGCTTTTCTTAAAGATTCGTTTAGAGATTCTTTCTAATTACTCAAGAATCTTAACAACTCTTCCGGATCCTACAGTTCTTCCACCCTCACGGATAGCGAAACGAAGTCCCTCTTCCATAGCGATTGGGTGAATAAGGTCTACTTCCATCTCAGTGTTATCACCGGGCATAACCATCTCTACGCCGTCTGGCAGCATGCAGATTCCGGTTACGTCAGTTGTTCTGAAATAGAACTGTGGACGGTAGTTGGTGAAGAAAGGAGTATGACGTCCACCTTCATCCTTTGTTAATACGTAAACCTGAGCGGTAAACTTCTTGTGGCACTTTACAGAACCCGGCTTACAAATAACCTGTCCTCTTTCGATCTGGTCACGGTTGATACCACGAAGAAGAAGACCAACGTTATCTCCTGCCATAGCCTCATCAAGCTGCTTACGGAACATCTCGATACCGGTGATAACGGACTTCTGAGTCTCCTCGTTGATTCCAACGATTTCAACTTCATCAGATACGTGAAGAACTCCACGCTCTACTCTACCGGTAGCAACAGTTCCACGTCCTGTGATGGTGAAGATATCCTCAACAGGCATAAGGAAAGGCTTATCAGTCTCACGAGCTGGCTCTGGGATATAGCTATCTACAGCATCCATAAGTTCCATGATCTTATCGCCCCACTCGGACTTAGGATCTTCAAGAGCCTTTAATGCGGAACCCTTGATTACAGGGATATCATCTCCAGGGAACTCATACTCGGAAAGAAGCTCTCTAACTTCCATCTCTACAAGCTCAAGAAGCTCTGGATCGTCAACCATGTCACACTTGTTCAGGAATACAACGATAGCAGGAACACCTACCTGACGTGCAAGAAGGATGTGCTCTCTTGTCTGCGCCATAACACCGTCAGTTGCAGCTACTACGAGGATTGCTCCATCCATCTGAGCAGCACCGGTAATCATGTTCTTAACATAGTCGGCGTGTCCCGGGCAGTCAACGTGAGCATAGTGTCTCTTCTCTGTCTCGTACTCAACGTGAGAGGTGTTGATGGTGATTCCTCTTTCTCTCTCTTCCGGAGCCTTATCGATGTTAGCGAAGTCTGTTGCTGTGTTACCAGCTACACGGTCTGCTAAAACCTTGGTAATAGCAGCTGTAAGAGTTGTCTTACCGTGGTCTACGTGTCCGATAGTTCCGATGTTACAGTGTGGTTTGGTTCGCTCAAAATGCGCCTTTGCCATTTCAATACCCTCCTAATAAATGTAATACAACGAAAATCATGCCAAGCACCAACGCATGCATAGCATGCGAATTGCAGTACATCCCAAGTTCGTCCGAAAAAGAACCCAGTGACCATGATTTTTATCATTAGTTTTTCCTGAAAGCAAGCCTTTTTTTCTGCAGTCCTAAGGCCCACAGAAAAGGCCCGTTAAATCTTCTTTTTTCTATCCCATAGTTAAGTTTTTCTATGGAATAAATATGTTCTTTTTCCTACGTAATTCTATTACTTCTTTACGTTGGAAAGAACCTTTTCCTGAACGTTCTTAGGACACTTCTCATATTTCTCGAAGAACATGGAGTAGTTTGCTCTACCCTGTGTCTTGGAACGAAGGTCTGTTGCATATCCGAACATCTCTGCCAGTGGAACGTAGGCATTAACCTGCTTTCCAGAAGGGATGTCTTCCATGCTCTCGATTCTACCACGACGAGAGTTTACATCTCCGATTACGTTACCCATATACTCTTCCGGTGTAGTAATCTCCACCTTCATGATAGGCTCTAAAAGGATTGGATCTGCCTTCTGCATAGCGTTCTTGAAGGCGATGGATCCTGCAAACTCGAAGGCACGCTCGTTAGAGTCGACCTCGTGGTAAGATCCGTCATAAACGTTTGCATTAACACCCAGTACAGGGAATCCTGCAAGAATACCGGAATTGGCAGCTTCACGAATACCCTTCTCGATTGCAGGGATGTATTCCTTAGGAATAGATCCACCCACAACGGTAGACTGGAACTTGAAGAGCTCTTCTCCGTTTGGATCCATAGGCTCGAACTTAACCTTACAGTGTCCGTACATACCGGAACCACCGGACTGGTGAATGTACTTTCCTTCCACCTCAACAGGCTTTGTGAAAGTCTCTTTGTAAGCAACCTCGGGAGCACCAACGTTTGCCTCTACCTTAAACTCACGAAGGAGACGGTCTACGATAATCTCAAGGTGCAACTCTCCCATTCCGGAGATGATGGTCTGTCCTGTTTCCTCGTTGGTTCTAACACGGAAGGTAGGATCTTCTTCGGCAAGCTTTGCCAAAGCCTCACCCATCTTACCCTGAGAAGCCTTAGTCTTGGGCTCGATAGCCACAGAGATAACAGGCTCAGGGAATTCCATGGACTCGAGGATGATGGGGTGCTGCTCATCACAGATGGTATCTCCTGTGGAAGTAAGCTTAAATCCTACTGCCGCAGCGATATCTCCGGAGAATACCTCATCCAACTCGTTTCTCTTGTTTGCGTGCATCTGCAGCAAACGTCCAACTCTTTCCTTCTTTTCCTTTGTGGAGTTCAGAACATAAGAACCGGTCTTTAATGTTCCGGAATACACACGGAAATATGCCAACTTACCAACGAAGGGGTCAGTCATAATCTTGAATGCCAGAGCAGCGAAAGGTGCACTGTCGGAAGAAGGTCTGCTGTCAGGCTCTCCATCCATATCGGTTCCCTGAATATCGGGAACGTCTGTCGGTGCAGGTAAGAAATCAATAACCGCATCCAAAAGCTTCTGTACACCCTTGTTACGGTAAGCAGTACCGCAAAGACAAGGAATAGCCTGTCCTGCAATGGTACCCTTACGAAGGGCTGCCTTTAATTCCTGCTCGCTTGGAATTTCTCCCTCAAGGTATTTCTCCATAAGGTCATCATCCAACTCGGAAATCTGCTCTACTAACTTCTCACGATATTCCTCAGCCAAGTCCTTGAACTCTTCAGGAACATCTGTGATCTCGATATCTTCACCCTTGTCATCCTTGTAGAAGTAAGCTCTCATCTCGAAGAGATCGATTACTCCTTTAAAGGTGTCTTCTCTTCCCATCGGAACCTGGGTAATGATACAGTTCTTACCCAAACGATCTACGATAGTCTGAACAGAGTGGAAGAAATCCCGCTCCCACAACGTCCATCTTGTTGATGAACGCCATACGAGGTACATTGTAGGTATCTGCCTGACGCCATACGTTCTCAGACTGAGGTTCTACACCGCTCTTTGCGTCAAATACACCTACTGCGCCATCCAAAACACGAAGAGAACGCTCAACCTCTACGGTAAAGTCTACGTGTCCCGGGGTGTCAATAAGGTTGATTCTATATTCCGGTGCCCCTTTAATCTTCTTGTGCTCCTTTTCAGGAATCCAGTGGCAAGTGGTTGCAGCGGAAGTAATGGTGATACCTCTCTCCTGCTCCTGCTCCATCCAGTCCATGGTAGCACTACCTTCGTGGGTTTCTCCAATCTTGTGGTTTACACCGGTGTAATAGAGGATACGCTCGGAAAGTGTTGTTTTACCGGCGTCAATATGCGCCATGATACCAATATTTCTTGTGTGCTCAAGGGAATACTGTCTTTCAGCCAATGTCTTTCCTCCTATTAGAATCTGTAATGAGCAAATGCCTTATTGGCCTCAGCCATTCTATGCATCTCCTCTTTACGCTTTACTGCAGCACCTGTGTTGTTGGCTGCATCCATAATTTCATTTGCTAATCTTTCTGCCTGAGTCTTCTCAGAACGCTTTCTGGAAAAACTCTGTAAGCCATCTTAATGCCAAGGTCTGGCGTCTCTCAGGCTTTTACTTCCATTGGTACCTGGTATGTGGCACCACCAACTCTCTTTGCCTTTTACCTCGAGTACAGGCATGATGTTGTTCATTGCTTCTTCAAATACTTCTACAGCATCCTTCTCTGCCTTAGCGGCAACCTTCTCGAATGCTCCATAAACGATCTTCTGTGCAACACCCTTCTTACCATCTAACATGATGGAATTTACAAGCTTAGTTACAATCTTGGAATTGTAAATTGGGTCTGCCAGTACATCTCTGTGTAGCGTATGTCCTTTACGTGGCACGTTACTTCCCTCCTTAAATACTGGATTTAGATCAACGGTACTCTCTTAGGAAAATGTTTTTCCCATCTTCTTTGAGTTCATGCGGAAATGGACACAGGCTTATCTATCTTTGTGACCAATTTTTCCGTCATAACCATGTCTAAATGAAACTACGATTTCGGCTTAAGCCTTCTTTGCCTTAGGTCTCTTTGCGCCGTACTTGGAACGAGCCTGCATACGATTTGCAACGCCTGCAGTATCCAAAGTACCACGAATGATGTGATAACGTGTACCGGGAAGATCCTTAACACGGCCACCACGAATCATAACAACAGAGTGCTCCTGAAGGTTGTGTCCTTCTCCGGGAATGTAGGATGTTACTTCGATTCCGTTGGAAAGACGTACTCTGGCGATCTTACGAAGAGCAGAGTTCGGCTTCTTCGGTGTTGCAGTCTTTACGGCTGTACAAACACCTCTCTTTTGTGGAGCGCTGTTCGTAGTTGCTCTCTTCTGTAAAGAGTTGAACCCTTTCTGAAGAGCAGGGGCAGTGGACTTTTTCTTGCTGGTCTCTCTACCCTTTCTAACGAGCTGGTTAAATGTTGGCATTTTGGTCTCCTTTCATAATAGTTTTGCTCCCTTTATGTGACCACCTTGCGAAAGGCATGCATAAAGAAAGGCGCGAGAAAACTCACGTTCAACAAATATAAGCTTGAGACAGGGAAAAGTCAAGAAAAAGGTCTTGTTTTTTTGCTGTTTTTGTTTTTCTTCCGGGAATTTTTCTCTTGATTTTTCGAAAGATTTTTTTGAAGTACTTTTATTCTATATTGTATTTCAAAAATAATTCCAGAATTTTTTTATCTACAAAATGCTGAAAATTCTATTGACAAAATATTCACTTTCGTTGTAGAATGACGCCGTTCGCTTCCTCTAGGGAAGCAACGACGAGGTGTGGCTCAGTTTGGTAGAGCACCTGGTTTGGGACCAGGGGTCGCAAGTTCGAATCTTGTCACCTCGATTTTTTTATTCGAAAATTTTTAAGCACGTTTTTAACCTTAAACCCTTGCGGATTGGCTTAGAAACGTGCTTTTTCATGTTTTTTTAGCTATGTTTTTTTCTTCTTGCGTTATCTTTCGGAAACGATAGATCTTTCTCTAGAACATGCATAATTTTTGTCACGAAATTTGTTACGCAATCATCATGTCTATTTTTCATATTACAAATATCATATTTTTCCACAAAAAAAGGCTTATTATGCTACCTTACTGAAATCAATTACTGCAATTTCTTGTATATAGCGCTTTGCCTCCTCTATAATTCCTTCTAATCGCTTTAGTACCGTGGCTGTATAAAAAATATCATTACACTCAGTACATTTAAAGCATGGAACATTCCGAATAATGATAACCATATCACCCAAGTCGGTTACATCTGTAGTAAGTCCTTCTAACATGGCGCCGCCACAAGAACCGCATCTCATATCTTACCTCCTTTCCCTATAACCTTCTTTCCAAATCTCGTCATTTGGATAATAAGCTGTTATAAGATAGATATATCCCTCATTTTTACTAATTACAATATGTATTGCCTTCCCATGTTTATCCTTGCCTAATACCAAACAACTCGGAAAGGGTTTATCATCCTCATACTTTGCTATAATATCACATTCTGCCAAACACGACAGTATATCTTCAAGATTTATACCCCTCTCGAACATTCTATTTTTTGCATGCTGGGAAATAAGTATCCTATCAGAATCCGAAACCCCTATAATATCTGTCAAATCCATACTTCCTCCAAAACAATGCAAAATCATTTATAAAATAAAATATTAGCTTCTTATTTCTTTTCAAGAGTATTGTATCACTCTTAATATCTTTATGCACCGCTGTTTGTATTATAGCTTCCATCCGTATTGAGAAAATACCACTTTCCTCCCTCAAAAAGCCATTGATTTGCCAGCATACCACCGTCTTCTCCCAGGAAGTACCACTTTCCTTGATCCAAAAGCCACTGCCAAGAGAGCATGCCACCGTCTTCTGCTAAATAATAGTATCTTCCCTGATTCAAAAATCCATCCTCTTTCCATCTCTCCGGTTTTGGAAAAAAATGATACCAACGGCCGTCAATCTTCGCCCAATCATCTTTCAAGACTTCTTCTCCCTGAGGAATAAAATACCAAAATTCACCTTTCTTCTGCCAGATATGATTGTCCGCGGTAGAGAAGCTATGATATCTTTGCTCACCCAGTACGACACCTTTCTTTAAGCTTCCTTGCTCTGTACTGGAATTTCTTCTGTTACCTCTCACAGAACCGATACTTTGATTTAAGCGGGAATTCTCTGCTTTTCCGCCGGAGACTTGCTTATTTTTCCTCCTGCGTTTTTCGGAGATTCTACATTTTTCTTTTTCTTCTTGTTTTTCCTCTTGCTTTGTCCCTTGATTTTTCCTTCTTTTCCCTCTTGTTTTGCTTCTTGCTTCTCCCCTTTGCCTTTATCCTTGTTTCCTTGATCCTCCTTTTTCTCTTCTTTCTTCTCTTCCTGCTTTTCTTTGCTATCCCGCTCTTTTTCCAGTCTTTCCTTAACTTCCTCTCTTCCCTTTTCCCAGTCTTCCTCATTTAAGAGAAGCAGTTCCAGTTTCCTTCCTTGGAAGGCCAGACTTTGTTCCTCTAAAGCAGTATATATCTTTGTCGTAACGAGTTCTTTCTCCTCATTCATGTTGTCGTTAAAGGCGGTTGTGTCTAATTTTTTTAGGCTCTTAGGAATATAAAGTTCTTCTACCAAAGCGCTCTTAAAGGCATTGTTTCCGATTTCTTCCACCCCTTCGGCCAGATAAATCTGTCGAAGTGTTCGGAATTTTTTATTGTTGGCAAAGGCCTGACTTCCGATTTTCTTTACAGAAGCAGGAATCCACAGGTTTCTGATTCTATGGGACAGAAAGGCTTTCGAGCCGATTTCCTCCAATCCATCCGGCAGAGTAATTTCTTGAATGGGGCATCCTACAAAAGCGGAGTCCTCAATGATTTTTACTGTTTTCGGAAGCTCTACCTCTTCAAGCTGAATATTTCTGGAAAAAATCCCCTTAGGAATCACTTCCAATTTTTCCGGAAAGCGAACTTTCCGAATACGATTCAGGGAAAATGTTCCCACCCCAAAGCTATGCAAAGAATCCGGTAAAATAGCTTCCTCCAAGACATTTCCATTAAAGGCCAAATCCCCGATATATTCTAATTGAGAGGGTAGCTTAACATGAGAAAGGGCATTGTTTTGAAAAGCGTTATTTCCGATTTTTGTCACGGTATCAGGAATCACAACACTCCGAAGTCCATTGGGGGAATATCCTATATCTGTTTTTAAAATGTAATCCTTTCCGGTGTAAAGAAAAGCCTTATCCCCAATTTCCGTTATCGCCTCTCCGGCAGGATTTACAGTAGGAAGAACCAAGTCCTTATTGTATTCCGCCTTTTTCTTTCCTGATTCGGAAAATCCTAAAATTTCGCTTCCTTCATACAAGAAATCTTCCTGCTGATATAGGGCTTCAAGATTTTTCCTTCAAAGAAAAGACTTGCTGTTTCCAGCTTTTGCAGACAGCCCTGAATCTCCGCTTCCGCATCTTTTTCTTTTCGCTCTTACCACTTCCGAAGAGTCCTTACTGAATCTCTTAATTTTTCTGAAGAAGCTCTTTCTGCCTTATTTCTTTCCTCAGAAAAGACACGGAAAGAATTTTCCTCATATCTTTCCTGCTTCTTTAGTCTTGCTTCTTTCAGTTTTTCTTCCAACGCTTTTACAGAATAAGGATTCTGCTCCAACTCTGCCAGGCTCTTCCCCAAGCTTTCAAGCGCTGCTTGAATCGCATTTTCTTCCGGAGCTTCCTCCTGCAACAATGTCTCTGCCTTTTCTATAGCTTCCTGCAAAGCTTCCCAACCTTTAGTCAGCTCATCTTCTTTTACAGCATAGGCCTTTTGCAGTAAATCATTTAAAGGAAGCAAAGCTTGGCTTCCTGCTTCCAAATGAATTTCATGAAAATCACTCTTTGCCGCAATATAGGTGGAAGCCTGCAAATGCTTAGGATTTCTTGTGCTGATCTGCACCTTCTTTTCCCCGATATTTTGCTTATAGAAAACATTTTGTAAAAGCTTAAACACGCTATACGGTAGCTTTAATTCCGTGATCTCATTATAGGCAAAGCTAAAGGAGTCCAACTGTAAAAGCTTTACCTTGGGAGAAATTGTCAGGCTATGAATCTTATTCTTGGCAAAACTTTCATTTCCACATTTCACCAAAGTCTTGGGCAACTCTAAACTGCCGATTTGATTGTCCTTAAAAGCAAAGGCCTCTATATATTTAACACCCTCAGGAAGTTCCAGTTCCGAAATCTGATTTTCCGAAAATGCTCCGTCATCAATAATATATTCCTTTACCCCTTCAGCCAGTTGAATCTTAAGACCGGTAAGCCCAAGTCCCTGAAAAGCTTCTCGTCCCACGCCTTCTACAGCCTTCTCTTCTCCGCCTTCTTCCTGATAGGCCGGAAGCACCAGATATTTATTATTCTGCAATTTCTTTTTTCCTGACGCAGACAATCCGGTAATGCCGTAGTAGCTGTTCTTGGAAATGATTTTCTTTTCAATTTCTCCATAGGTGAAGTCGCTACTAACCCAAGGCAGCTCTTCCTTGTCCAGTTCAGAAGATGTAGCTTTCTCTTTGTCCGTAACATTTGCAGCATAGGAATAAAAGCTTCCTTGGAAACAGAAAAGAAAAACAAGCAATAGCAAGTTTAGTGCTAAGATGAGTCTTCCTTGTAATGTTTTCCTGAATTTTCGCATAATAAGATACTCCTTTTCAGTAATTTTGATGGTAGTTTTATCTTATCATGCTTCATGCTTTTCTAGGATTGAAGTTCTAAATAGGTCGTAGGAATTATTGTTTTAGCCTATTAACACGAGAGCTTAAATCCTATTGTTGACATCCCTTTTGAATTGTGCTAAATTGCCTCCAATGACAGAGGTTGCGGGTAAGACCAGGCTTAGAGATGCTGGGGCTGTGCCTCTGTTTTTTTTATATAATCAGTAACATAGTATTTCTTTTATCTCTAATTTCCCTTTTCACGACTTCTTTTACACAAGTTCTTTTGCACCTTCCCCTTTCTTTTCTTCTCCGTCATTTTCCTGTATAATCTGAAAATACTATATAAAGTAAGGGGGATTTCGCTATGGAATGGAAGAATTTTACATTGATTGGCTTGGGTTTGATCGGGGATGCATTGCGAAAAGCCATCAAAAGTACCCGCAGGCAAAAATTTCCGTACTGGATAAGGATAAGCATTCCATAGACATGGCCATTTCGGAGGGAGTCGTGGAGAAGGCTTTACAAAGTATCGACGAAATAGATAGGAATACGGATCTTCTCTTTCTTTGTAGCCCGGTAGAATATAATCTGCGTTTTTTACGAGACTTAACAGGAAAGCTTTCCTCTCATACCCTGCTGACTGACGTGGGTTCCACCAAACGCTCTATTATGGAAGAAGCGGAAGCCTTAGGACTTTCTGCAAGATTCTGCGGTGGACACCCTATGGCAGGTTCGGAGTCTTCCGGATACCAAGCCTCCGACTCTCTTCTTTTGGAAAATGCTTATTATCTCCTGACTCCCGGGCAGGGCTTTCCTACAGAGTCTGTCGAGAAAATGAAAAGTTTTCTCTCCTCCATTGGCAGCATTCCCTTTGTGATGAGTCCGGAGGAACACGATAAATCCGTGGCCTGTGTAAGTCACCTTCCCCACCTGATTGCCGCAAGCCTTGTGAAGCTTTTAAAGGAAGAGGATGAGAAGGGAACTATGAAAAAGCTTGCCGCAGGGGGCTTTAAAGACATTAGCCGTATCGCCTCCTCTTCTCCGATTATGTGGCAGCAAATCTGCCTCAGTAATAAGGAACCGATTCTTCAAATGATTGACCATTACCAGGATTTACTGGAGGAAATCAAAGCTTCCATAGAAAAAGAAGTGCCCCAGGGTATTGCGGAGCTCTTCCGGGAATCCGGGGAATACCGGAATTCCATGGACAGCTCTGCCCAGGGACTGATTCATAGCGAATATGCGATTTCTCTTCACGTGCAGGATCATCCGGGCGCCATTTCCATTATTTCCACCATTCTGGCTTCCAACATGGTCAGCATCCGAAATCTCGGCATCAATCATAACCGGGAAAAAGGGGAAGGCGCTCTGCAAATCTCCTTCTACACCGGAGAGGATTGTGAAATGGCAAAGAAGCTTCTCCATAAGTACGGCTTTATCTTTTAAAGATTAAGAGTATTTTCTTCACAGACTTTCATTAGGCTGATGGAACTACTTGGATCTACAGATTTCCTGTAGAATTGCCTCGACCTACCATTTTTCTACGATGGCAATCAGGATTCATCCTCTACAATTTCCGCCTTAAATACCATAATGGTATCTGCATCGGAACAACAAAAACTCTGCTGTTCCTTCTTCTGTCCGGGAATCTTTCCGCCGTAACGTAATATATCAATATAAGGAAAGGCACAGTGCATAGCCATAGGGCAAATCTCTCCCGCTCCGTATCAAAATCAAAGGTCTGTCCTACATGGTGTCCTCTATGGCAGCCCATCTTGCCTCTTCTGTCGGTAACCGTTAATTTGATTCTTGGTCTCTTTCCCATAGCGCCCTACTCTTTCTCAACAAAAATGTATATAAAACTGCATCTAAACAGCTTGGTTTATCTTCTTTATATTAAGACAAAGCAAGAAAAAAAGGCTAGGGAAAAAAAGCAAAAAAATTATGTTTATAATTTTTATGCAGTGCATTTATCGAATATTCTTATACTATTCCTAAATTCCGGAGAGCCATTAAAGCTAATGATAAAAAAATCCGGAAATATTTTCTTCTTACAGCTCCATTTGCGCCCTAAGCTCTTCCTGCAAGGACTTCTTCTGATCCTGCAATAAAAGGTACTGGTTATACTGTGAATAGGTTTCATTTCCCACCTCGGACAAGAAGGCCAAGGCATACTTACTCTTACTCAGCTCCGATAAGAAGAGCAGCAACTCCTGTCCCTCTCCGAAAACCTCTCCTAAGAAGTGGAGAGCATTGCTTAACATTTGTCCGGTTTCTTCCACATCCTTCTTTCTTGCCTCCTCTTTCTCTTGGAAAGCAAACTTCAAAAGCCCGAACTTTTCCTCCTCTGAGGCTTGGCCTTGTTCCTGTAAAAGCTTTAAGTACTCCGACAGGGTGGTAAGCAGATGGGCATAGCGCTTTTCCTGATCTTTGGAAAGCATTTTTGCTTCCTTAGCCCGTTTTCTCTGTTGCTCCAAAGTCCTTTCTTCCTGCCCCAGTACCTGCTCCAAGGGAAGCCCCTGCATTTTCTCCTTCACCTTCTTTAAGAGACCGAAGATATGCTCCTGTTCTTTTTGTTCCTGCTTGTAACGATAAAATCCATTCTGCAAAGCCTCCACCAAAAGGGATAGCAAGCTGATTTTTTCGTCAAAGGGGGCCTGTACAAAGAGACTGACATCCTTGATTTCTTTTCCCGCCAAAATATCCGGTACATGATAGATTTCTCTGTATTTGCAATACAGGTCATAGTAAAGGGCAAAGTCCTTAGCCACCTCCTCATCCGCAAGATATTCCGCCATCAGCTTTTCTTCCAAAGGATAATGAAGCTCCTCGTAGACCTGCATGAATTTTGGACAAATCCTCCCAGGCTCTGGCGGTGACAAAGCGTTTTCCGTCTAAATCCTGCTTTACAAAGTAGAAATTTTCCTTCTTGATTTCCAGGTAGGAAAGGATGGCGGAATGAAGCCCTGCATTATAGGCATAGTTTTTAAAGCTGGAAAAATCCTCCTGAATCTCGATTTTTCGTAGTCTGTCCAAGGTTACAATGTCAAAGTCCCGAACGGATTTGTTGTACTCCGTAGGGTTTCCTGCAGTCACCAGCACAAAGCCCTCCGGAACCTGATGCATACCGAAGGTCTTATACTGAAGAAATTGCAGCATGGTGGGCGCCAATGTCTCCGACACCGCATTGATTTCATCCAGAAAGAGGATTCCTTCAGAAATGCCGGTCTTTTCAATTTGTTCATAAACGGAGGCCACAATCTCCGACATGGTATATTCCGTAATGGAAACCTCTCTGTCTCCATACATTTTCTTGGAAATATAAGGCAGTCCGATGGCAGACTGTCTGGTATGGTGGGTAATGGTATAGGAAATCAGATTGATTCCCAGCTCCTCTGCCACCTGCTCCACGATAGCGGTTTTTCCGATTCCCGGAGGTCCCATCAAGAACAAAGGTCTTTGCCGTTCCACCGGAATTTTATAGCAACCGGAGGCATCCTTTTGGTGATAGGCCTTCACCGTCCTTTTGATTTCTTCTTTTGCTTCTTCTATATTCATAAAGTTCTCCTTATAGTCTCCTCGCTTTTTTACTAATCCTTCTCCCTTTGGTACAGCTTCATCGCCCAGAAGGGAACATTGTCATCATCGATATCCTCTCCCTTAGGGAAGACAAAGGCGGTAACATAGGGCGGTGCCTCCTTGGGATAGCGCCCCTTCCCATCGGTAAAATACATTAGTCCCTTTAAATTCTTCAGTTCTCCCCGTTTCTGTAAATCCGAAACATAGCGGAAAACCGGGCGGAAGTCCGTTCCGTAGCCGCCCTTTACCGCAAAATTTTTGCTGTATTGTTCTAAATCCTCTACATTTTCCAGACAAATATCTTTCCGTAATTCATCATCACATTCCAAAATGTGCACCTTCACCTTTTGGAAAAAGGCGTCCTTTTGCTTTAAAATGCCGGCAGTTTCCTCCAAAAAGCCCTTAACCATCTCCCCCTTGGTGGAATGGGAGGTGTCAATGGCAATGACCAGCTCCTGCAACTTTCTGCCTTCTCTATACTCGTTTTCCTCGATTAGAGGCATATTTCCATACTGTTCCAAGCCGTAGTAATAATAACCGTAGTCAAAGGAATCCAAATCCACTTCCATCTCTTCCCTATCCACGGACAGCCTCCGGAGAAAATCTCGAAAATCCGTATATTTCTTCTGTTCCAAACGCAAAAACCAGGCCAGACTCCCCTGTTCTTCTTGTTTTTTCTTTAGAGGAATGTTCGATTTCCTGCTCCGTCCGTTTGCTAATATCTTCCCATTCCTTAGAGAGATCATCCCTCTTTTTCTTAGCTTCCCGCTCTTCTCTTTGCCCCTGTCCTGTGGGCTTTCGGTTTTCCGCTTTTTTTCTTTCTTCCTGATTTTTTCCGGAAGAATTCCCACTTTGACTATCCTCTTGCTTGGCTTCCCCTTGGCTGTCTTCTCCCGAGTTTCCCTCTCCCGTGTTTCCTTCGCCTTCGCTTCCCCGGTTTTTCGGGTTCTTGATTCCCAGCTTCTTGATTCTTCTCTTCTTTGCCTTCTCCATTAGAGGGCGTTCCACTTTGCGGGGAAGCATCTTCTGATGACTTGCCCTCTCGGGGAGACTTATCCTTATCTTCGGACTTTTCAGCCGAAGTATTATCACCACTGTCCTTTTTCTCCCCCTCATTCTCTTCCCCGGAAGAGCTGTCATTGGGCGTAAAATCCTCCGGCAAAGGAAGGGGCGCCCCGTCGCTATCCCCCTCTCCTTCCTGTCCGGGAGCATCCTTTCTGTCTATGACCTTCCAAAATACATGGTCGTCCTTGTAAAACTCCCGTTCTAAGCGTTCCCAGGCATCATAATCCAAATCCGCCTCTTCCAAATACTGATAAATTCGCTCCGCACTTAAGGTTTTGATTTTCTCTTCCAATCTTTGGAAGGTATTCTCCCGATATTCCCCCGCAGGTCTTTTCAGTAAATCCACATCCAAAGAATCCAGCACATATTCCACATGAATATCACAGGCCATGTTCCAAAGTTCTTCTTTCTTATCTTCATTTTTAAACATGTGCCGGAAAAGGCAATGGAGCAGGCTATGCATATAAAGACGATTTAACTTCTGTGGGCTTTCCATAAAAAGCTGGAAGATGAACTCGGGATGAAAATGAATCCGCTCCCCCTCTGTTCCCATCCTTTGGGTATTAAAATCCATCTCATAGGGAAGCCTATCCAAAGCCCTGGCCAAATGCCGCATGGAAAGGCTTAGTTCATAACGAGATTGATTTAAAATCCTGCTGCCAAGGTCATTTAAACTTCCCTGGGCGGTAGGACGTCGTTCTTCCCTTTTTCCCTTCATTTTCCTTCCTTTCCATACACAATTTCACAAGATTACTATATCCACGAAAATTTCAGTCGATTAGTGAACATTATCCCGCATCATTTCTTCCAAATCATTCTTCCCTAAACTTTTCCTCTTACAAGTCCGAAATATCAAAGAACATCTCCTCCTTTTTCTTGGGAAAATGCTTTTCCTGATAAGCTAAAAACAGGGCCGTAAGCTCCGGACGCTCCTGCTTCCACAAGAGAGAAAGAGCCTTCTCACAGGCCTCCTTAGACAAAATTTCCAAAGACAAATAATAACGGATCACTCCTCTTCTCCCTCTTCCAAGAGAAAGGAAATGGAGAATTCTCCTTCTTCTTTTAAAAAATGAAGATACTCTTCCTTCGCCCAGTCCAGTAATTCCATAGGATATCGGAGTCTGCAAAGGGCAATCAACACCGCCGCCTCTTTGGTATCATAGGTAGCCCTTTGGAAATGCTTATCATAAAGACGAAAATCTAGTTGGGAACGACCTACTGTTTGCCTGTAGCTGTAGCCGCAGCCCTCTATCGTATCGTGAATCTGCCTGGCCATGGTATTTTCCCGAACCTTATCCACATATCCGGGAAAAAGCAGGGCGCACTCCCCCTTTTTCCATCGTCAGATGCAGAAGAATCTGCCGGTCACTGTCCCCTAAGATATCTCTAAGAATCTGAAAACGTCCCTCTCTAAGCAACTGTACATCAATTTCCTGCAGACTTCTGCACTGCCGGAAGCTGCCGTCATAATAATCTTCAATGCTGTCAAAGAGACGAATATGAGAAAGGTGAACACAGTTAAAAAAGGAAAAACTTCTTAGGGTGTGCACCGTCTCCGGAAGCTCTACCGAACATAAATCCTCCCTGCCGTCAAAGGCATGGCTGCCAATCACCCGCACCGGAAGGATGAGGCCCGCTTCATTTTCCACCATTTTCGGAATCAGCAAATGACGGATACGCCCCTCATATCCGGTGATTTCCGCATATTTTCCATTTCGATCTTCTTTCTCTTCAAAGAGAAATCCCATACTTTCCCCTTATTCCCCTATATTTCAACACTCTATTTCAGAAGATTTATAATCTTACCCTACATTTTACAATCTTCCCCTACATGAAGAAGTTCATAGAAAACGAGAGATTGCACGCTACCCGTAGGATACTCCTTAAGAATAAAAAATCCCATTCGCAGAATTCTAACACAGAATTGCGAATGGGAAAATCTCTTGATTCAATTCTTTATTAAATCTTTCCAACTAAGTCAATTCCGGGCTTTAAGGTCTTTTCTCCCGGTGTCCATCTTGCAGGGCAAACTTCATTGCCATGCTCAGCTACAAACTGGCAGGCCTGAACCTTACGAAGAAGCTCATCCGCATTTCTTCCGATATTTCCGGCACTTACTTCATAGGTTACAATCTTTCCTTCCGGATTCACAATGAAACTTCCTCTTTCTGCAAGGCTTCCGTTCTCCGGAAATACTTCAAAGGCCTTGGAAAGGCTATGGCTGGGATCGGAGAGCATCGGAAAGCTTAATTTTCCAATCTTGGAAGATGCATCGTGCCAAGCCTTATGCACGAAATGGGTATCGGTAGACACGGAATAGATTTCACAACCAATCTTCTGAAACTCCGCATACTTGTTCTGCAAATCTTCCAGCTCTGTAGGACAAACAAAGCTAAAATCCGCGGGATAGAAAAAGAATACAGACCACTTTCCTAAAATGTCCTTCTTCTCCACAGTGCAGAAGCTGTCCTTGTGGTAAGCGTTAACGGAAAAATCCTCCACTTCCTTGTTTAATAATGACATACTACCTCCTTTTTCTATAAGCTGTTACCGCTTTGGGGTAACAGAAGTTTTAAAACAATAATTATTATCATTATTCTATAGGAGTATTCTATCATTGTCAATGCAAAAATACAGTCGACTTTTTTGCTGTTGCTCTTTTATTTTTGCAAAATAGATTCCGTAAGTTCATCCAGCGTCTTTCCGTAGGCCGGTAAAAACTCCTCCATAAAAATACGAAGCTCGGAAGCTCCTTCGTCAGATTTTTCTATAATCTTTTCTGTGGATTGTAAAGCTGTGGAAAAATTCCTGATTGCCGGCTCTGATTTCCTCCCTACACTTAATTAAGGCGGAAAGCTTATCCGCCGCCTTTAAGAGCCTATTTTCATAGGCGGCATTCTCCTCCTCAGCCGGGAAGAACAGTTCCCTGTACGCCCCCTGCATATCCTTAGGCAAAGCCAGAAGCAATTGCTCCTCCGCCTCCTTTTCCACTTCTTTATAGGCGGCACGAAGAGTTTCCTTTCCATATTTTACGGGAGTGGGCATATCTCCGGTGAGAATTTCGGAGGCATCATGATACAAGGCTCTCAAGGCTAATTTTTTTCCGGAGAGAGCTTCTTTCCCAGGCGAAGATTTCCTATGGTCGCCAAGGCATGGCTTAAAATTGCCACCTCCAGGCAATGCTCGGAAAGATTCTCTTCCCTGGCATTTCGCATCAAAGCCCAGCGGTCAATGTATTTCATTCGGGAAAGCAGGGCAAAAAGGAATAAATCAAGTTGTTCTCCTTTCTTAGTTCCTTCAATTATTCAAAGGCTTTTCTTCTTTCATAATTCCTTCGATTATTCAGAAGCTTCTCTTCTTTCATTGTTCCTTCAATTATTCAGAAACTTTTCTTCTTTTCTATCCATCTTCATTTTCCGAAAATCAATAAAAGGGCAAAAAAAGCAGAGTAATAATAAAGCAAAATGCAGAACCAGGAAGAAGGAAAAATTGGTTCTTCTCATTTTCCTTCAGAAGGAAAGTAAATGGTAGCCGGGGGACAAAGATAAAACAAGCTCCTGTACCCTTCCCCCAGTGCCTTCCCCTTCTCCTCTTTCCAACGGGTAGCAATGCTTCCTTCCAAAAAATACGCCAAGGCCATGGAAGAAAGGCAGTAGACGAAAAGAATGGTTATCTGCCAGGGCAGAAATCCTGTGGAAGAAAAGAGAAGACGAAAGATTACCGCCGCAAGGGGCGGACAAATGCTTAACATCAGACATAAAAATTCCTGATCCGGAGCACTTGGCTTTGCCTCCTTTCCCTTTTTGGAAAAGAGAAGAATTTCTCTTTTTTCAGAAGGATTCTTCTCATGCTGCATAGACTCTTCCGCTCCTGTCTTGTTCCGCTGTCCTTCCGGATTTTGGGAAGACTTTGCCTCTTCCGCCCAAAGCTTTAAAAGCTCCTCCGGAATCTTCCTGCCACAGCCTTTACAAACCTTATCCCCTTCTTTAACTCCGTGTAGCAATACCCGCAGACCTTTTTCGGCGTAATACGAATGACGGGAGTCTTACAATAGGGGCATACAGTAGCCGAATCTTCAATTTCCCTTTGACAATGCTTACATATCATGAAACACATCCTCTTCATAGGCATAGGGAAGAATTCTCTTCTTCCACTCCGCTTCTTCCAGTTCCTCAATTCTTCTTTGTAGGGAAAAAAATAACGTCCCTCTCGTCCTTCTTCCTCCCACCAAACCCGAAAGACTTCCGCATCCGATTCCTGATGCTTTAACAGCATCTCCTGCATCAATATCCTAAGTTCTCTTTGTAACTCTTCCATTTGCAGACTCTCTATCTGCGGATTTTTCTCTTTGCAGACTCTCTACCTCTATCTCCGACTCTTCTCTTTGAGAGTCTTCTCTTTGCAGGTCTTCTCTTTGCAACGCTTCTTCTTTCATTCGATTCTCTTTTCGTTTACTGTGCTTATATTCTTAAAAAAACACAATACTTTCTTTTGCGAGAAAAAAAGGAAGACCAACATCCCTGTCTTCCTTTTTCCTTGTTAAATTCCTTTAAAAAAATTCTGAACTTATTACGAATACAAAATATCCTTATCCTGTTCGCTTACTTACAGCTCTTTTTGTTTCTTAATATTATCTTCTTCTACCCATCAAGCGAAGGATACGGATAAAGAGGTTAATGATATCCATATACAGCTGTAAGGCAGTATAGCAAGCATAGCTTGGGAGTAGAAGGATACTGCTGTCCTCTCGCCCAGTCGTAGCCTACATATAAGGAGAAGATAAAAAAATACCGATTAGTAAGAAAATATCGGGATAAAAATTCCCATAAAGAAAGTTACCAGCTCAGCTACCGCCAAGCCGATTAAAGCTATGAACAGTACTTTTCCTATGGATAGGAAAGCATTCGGCATAAATACCGCCGCAACCGTCATAGTAAGAACCACCACAAAGGTTAATACCGCCGCAATAAAAATCAAATGGGCAGGATAAAACATCAAGGTCAAGGAGAGAATCGCTCCAAAGCCTAAAACATTCATAGCGTAACCGATGATGGACAGAAGGTAATTTCCCTTTGTCGCAATCCAGCTCCCTACCAAACAGGTGACGAAAAACCCTATTGTAAATATTACAGGGTGAACAGAATAAACCTGCGGAAATACGTAGGGCAGTCTGAAGCACAAAAACGAGGTAAGTGCTAAACCGAAGAGCAGATGCACACCAATCAATACATTGTACTGTCTTCTGGAAAGCTCACGCTGGTAGGAAGGAAGCTCTTCCTGCTGCTGCCAGTTCTGCATATTATCATTTTCATAATTGTTCATGTTGTTCATATTCTCCATGAAGTCCTCCTTTCAGAATCTTCTACAGTATAGCATAAAAATACTATTTTGCACCAAAATTTCAAGTAAATTAAGTTTTAGCCATTTCTCCCTTCTCCAAGGTAAACCAAAAATCCACTCCGGTTAAAGTATTCTTACAGCCACATTCCTGGTGATGGCTATCCATAATGGCCTTTACAATGCTGAGCCCCAGGCCGGAGCCGCCGTAGGAACGGGAATGGGCCTTATCCACCTTGTAAAATTTCTCAAATACTCTGGGTAAATCCTCTTCGGGAATAGGATTTCCTGTATTTCTCACATGGATTTCCACCTGCTTTTGTCCCCGGTTTTCCGTATAAATGCTGATTTGCTTCGGCTCTCCCACATGGTGAATGGCGTTTTGCAGATAATTCATCAAGACTTCTTCTATCTTAAATTCATCGCCCCAAAGAAAGAGCCCCTCCGGAATATCCACTTCCACGGAAATCTCTTCCTGTTTTAAAAGAATCTCCATGGTGCTGAGCACTCCCTTTGTAAGCTTGGCCATATCCAAAAGGCTGAAATCCGGCAAATCCTTTCCCTGCTCCATGGCGGAAAGACTCATCAGTTCCTTTACCATGTGGTTCATCCGCTTCGCCTCATCCACAATCACGGAGGAATAATAGGCTCTGCTTTCCTCATCTTCACAAAGTCCCTCTCCCAGTCCCTCCGCATAGCCCATAATCAGGGCAATAGGGGTCTTTAGCTCATGGGAAACATTGGCCACAAATTCCTGTCGTTTCTGATCGATCAGATTTTTGTTTTCTATATCGCTTTGCAGTTCATTGTTGGCTTTTTTTAAATCTCCTATGGTATCCTCCAGCCTTTGAGAAAGGCTGTTCATAGACTCTCCCAAAACCTCGATTTCCTCCAGATTGCTCCCCTGAAAACGGGCGGTGAAGTCCAACTGGCTCATCTTTTGGGACAGCTTAGCCAGCTCTTTTAAAGGTCTTGTCACTCTTCGCCCGGTAAAATACACCGCCAAGGTGCCGAAGAGCAGAATACTGCCCCCTAAAAATAAGAGAAGATAATTAAAGAAGGATACCGCTTCCCTTAAGCTGGCCAGGGGCATGGACATCATAAAGGAGGTACTGTTGTTGGAAAAATATCCCCAGGCCTCCAGATACCCTGTCTCCTTGTTCTCTCCCTTGGTTTTCACAATGGAAAAATTATCTCCCTTGCTTAAAATCTTCCTCGTATCTCCATCCGCCTTTCCGAAAATATAAGAGTAAAAGCCTGCGAATCAAAGACTGAGGATCGGCAGAGAAGTATACACTCCGTCACTGCTGTCATCCATCACGATAATGGAGATATTTTCCTTCTCCGTTAAGAAGCGAACATATTTACTGGCGGCAGTTTCTTTACCCTCCTGGCGTTCCGCTTCCGTTGGAAAATCCTTGGAAAAGCCTTCTCCCTGCTGCAAAAATTTTATCCAGCTCCACATAGGCTTTTTCCAGTACATGAACCTTTCGATTTTCATAAAAGGCTCTCCAGAAAAAAGCTGTTTCCCACCAGAAGAAGAATCAAAAGCAGGGAAAAAAACGAAGGCAAAAAAAGCAGGGTAAAGCGCCGTTGCAAACTATTTCTTTTTCGACATTTTTCCGGCCAAAGCACCCTCCTATTCCACTTCGAACTTATAGCCCATGCCCCAAACCGTCTTGATATACTCTCCCTTATCCATTAACTTGGCACGAAGCTTTTTTACATGGGTATCAATGGTTCTGGCATCTCCGAAATAATCATAGTTCCAAACATTGTTCAGAATCTTCTCTCTGGACAAGGCAATACCCTTATTTTCCACAAAAATACTGTAAAAGCTCATATTCCTTAAAGCTAAGCTCCACAGGCTTTCCGTCTACGCTTACACTATGGGCTGCCTCATCAATCACGATGCCCCCCACCTCCAAAAGCTCTTCCTTCTGCACCCCGGAACGGCGCAGCAAAGCCTCTACTCTAGCCACCAGAATCTTCGGAGAGAAGGGCTTGAAATGTATTCATCCGCCCCGTAATCAAAGCCCTTTAACTCATCATTTTTCCTCGGAACGGGCAGTCAGCATAATCACCGGTACCTTGGAATGCTCCCGAATCGTCTTTAAGGCGGTCCATCCGTCCATCTTAGGCATCATCACATCTAAAAATAATCAGGGCAATGCTTTTCTCCTTGAAAAAAAATAAATCAATGGCTTCCTCTCCATTTCCAGCCAAAAGCACTTCGTAATCCTTCATTTTCAGAAAGTCCTTCAGCAATTTCTGCATTCTTTCTTCATCATCCACCACTAAAATCTTAATCTTTTCCATTTCGTCCCTTCCTACCCTCCTAAAAGCTCCGGAATAAAGCGGGAGGGTTTTACCTTTTTACTGTATCGTTCTTTTGTGACATAGATGTGAATTTTCTTTCTGGCTCTGGTCAATGCCACATAAAAGCTTCTTCTTTCTTCTTCCAGTTCTTCTTGGGTTTTGGCTCTTCCGTCCGGAATAATTCCCTCGATGCAGTCCGGCAAAAAGACCTCATCAAACTCCAATCCCTTTGCCCCGTGGTAGGTCATGATCCGAACCCCTTCCCCACTTTCTTCCTTCTGCCTTTGCAGGCAGTCTGCATTGAATTTCTCCACAAAACGGAAAAAGGCTTCCACTCCCTCCGTCTGCTCCGCCATGGCCGTAAGCTCCTCCAAAAGACTTTGTAATTCCTCAAAGTCACGGTTTTTCTTCTTGGCAAAGCTTTCCAAATACTGCTCATAGCCCATATCCTTTCGGATAAAAAGGATTCTTTCCTGTACCGGAAGCTCCTGCATTTTCTGAAGCTGCGACTCCAAAAGGAGCAGAGCCCTTTCCTCTTTTCTTCCTCTATAGACCTTTTTCAAATCCGAAAAAGGGCCTTTCCTCCCTTTGGATTTTTTCTCCCGAAAGCAAGCCCCGATAGGGTTTATTCAGGATTTGCAAGTTCTCCCTGCTTTCTTTATTTATAGTCAAACGAAGATAGGCCAAAATATCCTTTCCCACAAAGTGCTGAAAGACATTTTGCACCTCTTCCGTAAGGCTGTAGGGAATGCCTCGAGCCATAAAGAGAGGCAGTAAGGCGGGGATTTGCTTTCTGCTTCTGCAAAGAATAGCCATCTCTTCCAAAGGGCAGCCCTCTTCCTTCGCTTCCTCAATATGCTGTACTAAAAGTTTGGCCTCTTCCTTTCCTGTAGCCAAAAGCATAATACTTGGCCTTCCCCCGCTTCCCTGCCTGCCCTGAAGCTTCTTTTGAAAACGTTCCTTATTCTTTCCGATGAGCCTCTTGCTTAACTCCACAATTTCCCTATAAGAACGGAAATTATCACTTAAAAAAATCCTTTCGCAATTCGGATAGTCCTTGGTAAAGGAGAGGAGAATGCCGGGACTGGCTCCCCGAAAGCCGTAAATGCTTTGATCCTCATCTCCCACTACAAAGAGAGCATTGGGAGATTTTGCCAAAGCCTTGATAATCTCATACTGCACCAGAGAAAGGTCTTGGAACTCATCCACAAGGATATGGGAAAAACGGCTTTGCCAGGCCTTTGCCAAGTCTCCTTTTTCCATTAGGATGCGGAGTACCTCTAAAAGCAGGTCCTCAAAATCCAGCTTTCCCCTCTTTTTCCTGCTCTCCTCATAAAAAAATGATAAAGGGCAAGAAAATCCTCCTGCTTCTCCTTTTTGCAGATATGCAATTCTTTCCCTTTCTCCTATAGATTTAAAATAAGAAATCCGGGCAATCAAGCCGGGAAGCAGTTCCTGCACCTCCTCCCGAAGAATCCCTTTTCCAAATAATATTGGGAAAGCCAGTCCATCTTCTCATAAAGGTTCACAAGATCTTCTTTTTTTGTAGCCCAGGTCCTCTCGTAATAGGGGAAAAGCAAAGGGCATGAATGGTGGAAAATCTCGGTCTCCCTGCCCTAATCCCCATTTTCCGGAAAAAAAGCGTTCCTCCATCTCCTTACTGGAAGCTCTGGTAAAGGAAAGAAGCAGGATTTTTCCGCCGGAACTCCCCTTTCCAAAAGGGTGCAAAGACGCTCCGTAAGCACGGTGGTTTTCCCGGAACCCGGCCCAGCCACCACCAGGGCCTTCTCCGCCTCTGTCTCTATTGCCTGTCTTTGCTCCCGGGTAAATTCCATGAATTTCTGCCTGCTCCTTTCCCAATGCACTGCCTTTTTTCATATAAAAGAATTATAGGCTATTGGAGAAGCGGCTTCAATCTATTCTTAATTTACTCGCACAAAAAGACAAAGGCAAGCCTTGTCTTTTCCTTAAAATCTTACTGCTTGGGAACCGCCACGAATACTTCCTCGTAAACTCTTCCCTTCTGGGTAAGGGCTCTGGCTTCCGCCATGGTGTCAAAGTAAATATCCACCATCTTTCCCTTTACACCGGAACCAATGTCTTCCACGGTATATACGGTATCACCGATAAAAATCTTGGTTCCCAGTGGCAGTACCGTTAAGTCTGCCGCAATGGTATGCTTCGCTTGGGTCTTTGCTCCGGAATAGGTCATTCCGTCTCCGCTGTATCCTACCAGCTGGAACTTTCCAAGGGATGCACCCTTTGTATAGTTTGCACTTTCTGCTGTTCCCTGACTGATTTCATGGGCAAGCCCTTCAGGGATATCGGTAAATTCAATAACATCTTCTTTGGCTACAGGGGCGCTCCCACTTCTTCCGCCCTTCCCACAATGGAAAAGGAAGAAAGTAACATCAGGCTACTCAAGGAAAAAACGATTCCTTTTTTGATTTGTTTAAGCATAAAAATCCTCCTTGCTTTCTGCATTCTAGCACAGAGGAATTCTGTTTTTCTTTCATTTATCTTACAAAAATCATAAAAATCCATTTTTTTATGAATTTCTGGTGATTTTCTCTAAAGAATCCTGCTTCTTTCCCCATAGAAAAAACACTAAAAAGAGTATTTCTTCCGGGGCAGAGCATGAAAAAAGCTCTTAAGGCAAAAGATTCTCCGCCTGATTCGCCAATAGAAGCTCTAAAGCCAAGCTGTCAGAAATCCTTCCCTTCCTGTTCTCTTCTTCCAATCGAAGTAAACTATGGAAGAGATTTTTGCAAAGCCGGACTGAGTATAGGTTCTGGCCTGGCCGATATACTTTCGAACTCTCCAGGAATCCATGGAAAGTCGAGTTTCCATCTCTCTCTCCCGAAGTCCCTCTGTCAAATATTCTCTGATGATAAGAAGCTTTTCCACATTTTTCCGAATCAGATTCTGAATTTTCGCCGGTTTTTCCTCTAAACGTAGAAGGTCTCCGTAAAATTGAAAGACCTTTTCCTGATCTCCCCGGCCTAAAGCTTCAATCAGATCAAAAACTCTGTCCTCCGGCAGCTTCTCCACCACGGCCTCCACCGCCTCTTGGGTGATTTCTTCTCCATCTCCAATATAATCCACGCAGTTCTTACAGGCATTCACAATGCGATACAGACTGCTGCCGCTTCTGGATAGTAGGAGTCCAAGGACATTTTCCCGAATCTTCTTTCCTTCCTTTTTCAACTGCTGCAAAGCAAAACGCTGGAGAAAAGCTTGATCCTGCTCCATACAGGCAAGACAGAGTCCTCTCTCCTTCACCACCTTATAGAGACTGCTTCGCTTGTCTACTTTTTCTTCAATAAAGAGCAGCACTGTTTCTTTGGGGCTGTTTTTCAAATACTGAATAAAATCTTCTGAAAGCTTTTTTCTACCGCTACTTTTCCCCTGAAAAATCATAAGGCGGTAGGGGGCGAAGAAGGGCAGGGTTTCCACCGCGGAAATCAGTTCATCCGTAGGGGGAAGCTCCTCCACCACCATGCAGTTGATACCTTCATTTTCCGAAAAGGCTTGGAAGAAGGCTTTCTTATAATAGGACAGCAAATAATCCTCCTCCCCATAGAGAAGGTAAAGAGGCAGAAAACTCTTCTCTTTCAGTTGTTCCTGTAGCTTCTTCTGGGCTTCCAGAAACTCTTCTCTTTCTCCTTTTTTATATCCCAAACTGTCCTCCTTGCCGAAAAAAATCCTCTGTGCTAAAGTGGAGAAAACATTGAAAGGAATCTCCATGGAAAAGTACCGTACCCTACTGGAATCATTTGAAAAACGAGGGAAAAAACCTCTTGCATTATATCTACATATCCCCTTCTGTGCAAGAAAATGTGCCTACTGCGATTTTCTCTCCTTTCCTTCCGGGGAGGAGCAAAAAATCGCCTACATGGCAAAGCTCCGGGAGGAATTGGAGTGGCGAAGCAGGGATTTTCAAAAGGGGCAGTATGAGGTCCTCTCCCTCTTTATCGGCGGAGGCACCCCCAGTGCCGTACCATACGAAGAAATTGAAAAGACCATGGAAGTGATCCGAAACTGCTATCCTATCTATTCCGATTGGGAAGCCAGCATTGAGTGCAACCCGGAATCCGCAAGTAAAGAGGCTTTGGAAGCTTATCAGCGCTCCGGCATTAACCGTCTGTCCTTTGGCTTACAAAGCACCCAAGAGGAGGAGCTTCGTTTTTTCTGGGAAGGGAGCATCAATTTTTCCACCTTCCTTACCGCCTATCAGGAGGCCAGAAAGCTGGGCTTTAAAAAAATATCAGCATTGATTTAATGAACGGGATTCCCTTGCAGACTCCGGAAAGCTATAAAAAGACCTTGAAAAATATCAGTCTTTTAAAGCCGGAGCACCTTTCCATTTACAACTTAATTATCGAAAAAGGAACCCGCTTCTATGCCCTGGCTAAGGAAGGAAAGCTGCCAATTCCCTCCGAGGAGGAGCTTTTGGAAATGGATGCCCTTACGAAGGAATGGACCGGTAAAATGGGAATGTCCCCCTACGAGGTGAGTAATTATGCCAAGGAGGGCTTTTTTTCCGTGCATAACTACGGCTACTGGTCCAATGTTCCCTACCTGGGCTTTGGTATTCATTCCTCTTCTTATTTTCAGCATAAGCGGTGGAAAAATACAAATAAGCTCCCCCTATACCTCTCTTTACCCTTTTTAGACGAAAAAAGCCATCCCTCCATCGAGGAACAGCTTTGTGAAGATGTGCAAGTCTTAACGAAAGAAGAGGAAATGGAGGAGTTCTTCTACCTTGGCTTGCGAAGAACCGCCGGCGTTTCCGAAATCGACTTTGTGAAACGCTTTTCCGTGGATATGCATAAGATTTTCGGTGCTGTGCTGGAAAAAGCAATGTAAGGAAGGCTATCTGCTCCATGACAATGCCCACTATCGTTTTACCGAAGTGGGCATGAATCTTTCCAATGTTTTGCTGGCGGAATTTTTACTTTAAAAACTTTCCGGAGGCCGGCTGCAAAAATCGCAGGGCTTACGGAGATATTATTTAACGATCTCGGTAAATATCATTTTCCTCATCATACATCATGGCCTGATTTCTGCCATGATACTTTGCGTCATACAGAGCCCGATCTGCCCGTTTTACCACCTCTTCCGCATCCTCATCGCTTTCATGAAAGCCGGAATAGCCTATGGAAACGGTCATATTCAGCTCTTCCTCTCCATGCTTAATCGGGTGGCTTGCCACCGCTTCACAAATTTTGTTGCAAACCTTTTCCGCATAAAGGTCATTTAAATCATACAGTACACAAAGGAACTCATCTCCTCCCCATCGAATCACATCGTCGGAGGAACGCACCGTCTCCTGAATCACCTTCACCAAATGCTGTAAACATTGATCTCCAAAGCTGTGGCCGTAGCGGTCATTATAGCTCTTGAAATAATCCACATCCATCATCAAAATCTTGGCATTGACTCCTATGGTTTTATAACGGTTATAACTATGCTCCAAAATACGCTTTCCGGCCTTTCTGCTTTTTGGCTCCGGTAAGCTCGTCCATAGCATTTTTCCTCTGAAAGCTCCTGAATTCTGAAACATACTTCCGTCTGGAACGGTAAAACAGCACCAGATTCAAAGACACAATCACAAAAGGTGAAAATACCGCCTAAAAAGAACAGAATTCGATAGTTAATCTTTTGTATCGTTTTGTCCATATAATGGACATCCTGTAATATCCTCCACATCCAAATCCATGGAAATAATCCAGTCATAGGGCTTATAAAGCTTAGAGTAGATAATTTTTTTCATCTACCTCTTCTCCTGCATCATTTCGGAAAAATAACTTTGGTAAAAACCTGTCCATCCCGTAGAATTCCATCTAATTCTTCCTTATTATGAAAAATTCCGGAAAGCTTCTCGTTGGTGGAAAGGTATTTCCCCTCCATGCTCTTGTCTCTGGGGTGCATCAGGGTTACTGCATAATTGTCTCCCCCTCATAGTTCAATACTTTTTACCCAGATATAACTGTTTTTCCCCGTAATAATGCTGGTCAATACTTTGTCGGAAAAGTTTTTCCGCCTGTTCTTTAGGTAAACTATCATGCAAGTCATCCAAATCCTGCACCAAGTTATCTACTGTTTGCTGAATGTAGGCCTTTTTCTGATTCAAGGTAATTCCCACCATGGACCTCCGGTAAGAGGTTCGGATATAGACCAAAAGCAAAAACAAAAACAGAATAGCCTGAATGGAAGCTATCACAATTATAAACGCAACTGAGCCTATTCCCTTTTCTTCTTCTTTTTTATTCATCTTCTTCCTTTAGTTTTTCTCTGTAGAAAGGGCAGAATAAGCTCCTGTACTTTCCCTGATTTTTCGGACAATGTCCTTTCCCCGGCACTTCCCTGTGCAGGGCTTTTACTTACTGAATATGGCGAATCCAACCCTCCGGGGCTTCCATTTCTCCATCCTGTATTGCAATAAGGGTTCTATATAACTCATCCATAATTTTTCCGGGCTTCTCCATACCGCTGGGGAAGCAAATTTCTTCCTCATGATTCTGAATTTTACCTACCGGAGAAATCACTGCTGCAGTACCGCAAAGTCCGCACTCCTTAAAGCCTTTCAGCTCCTCCAAACGGACAGCTCTCTCCTCCACCGGAATGTGAAGAATATGCTCTGCTACATAGATTAAAGATTTTCTGGTAATGGAAGGCAGAATAGAATCGGACTTCGGTACCACCAAACGATCCTTTTCATCTACGAAAAGCACATTGGCACCACCGGTTTCTTCCACAAACTCCCGCTTTCCCGCATCCAGATAAAGATTTTCCGTAAATCCCTTTTCCACCGCAATTTCATGGGAATGTAAACTCATAGCATAGTTTAATCCTGCCTTAATGGCTCCGGTCCCATGGGGAGCCGCCCGGTCAAAATCGGAAATCATGAGAGCAATAGGTACCGCTCCTCCCTTAAAATAAGGGCCAACAGGGGTGGTAAAAATACGGAAGGTATATTCATCCGCAGGCTTTACCCCGATGACGATGCCGGAGGCAAATTCATAGGGACGGATATACAGAGTCGCTCCGGATCCAAAGGGAGGAACCCAGTCCGCGTTGGCTTTTACGGTTTCATCCAAGGCCTCTAAGAAACGATCCCGGGGAAATCCCGGCATCTCCAGAAATTCAGCGGAATGAAACATTCTTTCCGCATTCATATCCGGACGGAAGCAGACGATGGAGCCATCCTTCCAGCGATAGGCCTTTAAGCCTTCAAACACCTGCTGGCAATACTGCAGAATTCCTGCGGACTCATTGAGCACCACGTTACTGTCTTCGCTAAGACAGCCTGCATCCCAAGCCCCCTCCTTCCAATAGGAAATGTAACGCTTATCGGTTTTTATGATATGCGAATCCAATGTTTGCGTAATCCAAGTTCTTTGCCATCTTCTTACTCCTCCTATTATTCTCGTCTACTTTTTCTTACTATTATTAATATTGTTTCAAGATATATGGGAAAAAAATGCTGTTTTATCTCTCATTTTTATTTTCAGCATTTTTCCCTTCCCGGTAGCGGATAAAAATTCTCCCCTTAGTCTTCATCCAGCTTTAGCACGGACATGAAGGCGCTTTGGGGAATTTCCACGTTACCGAACTGTCGCATACGCTTCTTTCCTTCCTTCTGCTTCTCCAAAAGCTTCTTCTTTCGGGAAATATCTCCGCCGTAGCACTTAGCCAAAACGTCCTTACGAAGGGCTTTCACGGTTTCTCTTGCCACCACATGGCCTCCGATTGCCGCCTGAATGGGAATTTCAAAAAGCTGTCTGGGAATTTCATTCTTCAGCTTCTCGCACATTTTCTTTCCTCTTTCGTAGGCAGAGCCTGCGTGTACAATGAAGGAAAGGGCATCAATCTGCTGCTTGTTCACCAAAATATCCAGCTTCACCATCTTACCTTCCTGATAGCCCTTTAATTCATAGTCGAAGCTTGCATAGCCCCGGCTTCTGGATTTTAGGGCATCAAAGAAGTCATAGATAATCTCGTTTAAGGGTAAATCATACTTTAAAACCGCTCTGGTTTGATCAATGTATTCCGTACTCTTATAGATGCCTCTTCGCTCCTGACAAAGAGTCATAATGGCTCCCACAAATTCCGAGGTCACCATAATTTCCGCCTCCACAATGGGCTCTTCCATATGGGCAATCTCCGCCGGATCCGGAAGATTGGAAGGATTGGTCAACTCCATCATGGAGCCGTCCGTCTTATACACATGGTAAATAACGGAGGGCGCCGTGGTTACCAGATCCAAATCGTACTCTCTTTCCAATCTTTCCTGTACCACATCCAGATGCAGTAAGCCTAAAAATCCGCAGCGAAAGCCGAAGCCCAAAGCCGCAGAGGTTTCCGCCTCATAATTCAGTGCCGCGTCATTTAATTGCAGCTTTTTCCAAAGCATCCCGAAGATCCGGATATTTCTGGCTGTCGGAGGATAGATTCCGCAGTATACCATGGACTGCACCTTCTTATAACCGGGAAGGGCTTCCTTCGCAGGCTTATCCACAGTGGTGACCGTATCACCTACTCTAGCATCCCGGATATTTTTAATGGATGCGGTAATATAGCCTACCATACCGGGAGTCAATTCCTCCCCGGGGATAAACTGTCCCGGCGCAAAGGTTCCCACCTCTGTTACGGTAAATTCCGCACCGGTGGCCATGAAACGAATATTGCTGCCCTTTTTAACACTACCTTCCTTAATTCTGCAGAAAATAATAACCCCCTTATAGCTGTCATATAAGGAGTCAAAAACCAGGGCCTGCAAGGGATTCTCAATAGAACCGCCGGGAGGAGGAAGACGCTTTACCACCGCTTCCAATACCTCTTTCACATTCAAACCGGTTTTCGCGGAAATTCGGGGAGCATCCAGGGCTTCAATCCCGATAACGTCCTCAATTTCATGGGCTACCAGATCCGGATCCGCAGAGGGCAGGTCTACTTTATTGATGACCGGAATAATTTCCAGATTGTGATCTAAGGCCAAGTAGGTATTGGCCAAAGTCTGGGCTTGAATTCCCTGTGTGGCATCCACCACCAAAATAGCGCCGTCACAGGCCGCCAATGCACGGCTTACCTCATAGTTAAAGTCCACGTGTCCGGGAGTATCGATAAGATTGAAGATGTATTCTTCCCCATCCTCCGCCTTATACACAATACGAACGGTCTGGGATTTGATGGTGATTCCTCGTTCCCGCTCAATGTCCATATTGTCCAGAACCTGAGACTGCATCTCTCTTTCCGTTAAGGTGCCCGTCATTTCAATGATACGATCCGCCAAAGTGGATTTTCCGTGATCGATGTGGGCGATAATACAAAAATTGCGAATTCGCTCTTGCTTAATTTTTTCCATTCTGTCTCCTATAAAGAAGGAATAGGGGTTTTCCTTTCCTAAATCTAAGGCATATCCCCCATAAAACTCATCTTTCATGCAATAGAATCATTCGGAACTATACCATAAGAAGGAAGATTTTTCCACAAAATGCTATTGCTGTATTTTCCTCCTGTATTTATACTACATTTTATCTCTGTATTTCCTTTATTTTTCTGCATACACGCCTTGACAGTTCTAGCTGTTTTCGCTATTATTGTTGCGTATGTTTTCAAACTGTCCGTGTCCAGATATTTGAAAACAAGAGAGAATACAAGAATACATTCTATTTTGTTCCCATAGGATTTTGTTTTCCGCGGCAGGAAAGTCTTATGGAAGAAAGGTTTTTAATCATGGCAAATATCAAATCTGCAAAAAAGAGAATTCAGGTAGCGGCACAGAGAAATGAAAGAAACAAGGCAATCCGTTCCGAAGTAAAGACTTACATGAAGAAGGTTTTCACTGCTGTAGAGGCCGGTGACAAGGCAACTGCCGAGACCATGCTGGTTAAGGCACAGAAGAAGATTGCAATGGCACGTAGCAAGGGCATCTACAAGGCTAACAACGCTTCTCGTAAGATTTCTCAGATTTACACAGCTGTAAACAAGATGCAGTAAACTGCACAAAAAGGCTCCCCCTATTTTTGGGGGAGTTTTTTTATTGCTTTTTTCCGGCTTTAGGACTAGGATAGGGGAAATATCTTTTTGTTTTCAATATTTTCTTTACAGCTTCCATACCGCTAACTTTTCTTTATCGCATTTATTTTGCATTCTTTTTGCATTCTTTTTGCATTCTTTTTGCATTCACAGGCTATTCATCCATAATATTTATCTTTAACTTCTTCTATCCAAGGAGCACAATATGTTTCTTTCCCGTCCCCTATTCTTTTTGGCTCTCTTTGCCCTTTTGGGAGAATTGATTCTTTCTCCTGAAATTCCTTTTTCCTACCGTTTCTTATTTCTCTTTTTCCTGTTGTTTCTCTCCCTCTTTCTCTTCCGGAAAAAGAAAAATCAGCTGTTTTTATGCTCCCTCCTTTGCCTTACCCTGTTTATGCTAAACTTCTATTCCGTAAATCATCGTTACCGGCGGGAAAGGGAAAGCATCGACTATATCCTTCCTTTACAGGCTGTACTGAGAGGAAAAGTGATGTATGTCGAGGAGCAGGAAAAGAAATGGAAGCTCCTTCTCAGCTCCTGTATCGTAGATACCGCCTTGGAAAAAAAGAATGCTTCTTTAAAGAATGAAGAAAAATATCAAAAAAGAAATGATCTGCACTTTCAAAAAGCTGATTCTTTATCTCCCGAAGGAATCCACCGGGGAAGGTTCTATGCCCCTTCCGCTTCCGGGACAAATCTGCTCTGTAAAAGGTCGTTTTTTAGAGCTTAGCCCTGCCACCAACGAAGGGGAGTTTTCTCTCCCCTCCTATTATAAGGGGGAAGGAATTTCCGGTGTATTTCAAGCCAAGACTATAGAGCTGGTCCGGGGAGAGTCCTCCCCCTTTGCCAAAGAGTTGTTCACTCTGAAGCAAAGCCTTGGAAACAGAATAGATGCACTTTTCCCTGAAGAGACGGCAGGCTTTTTAAAAAGTCTATTCCTAGGGAGAACGTTCAGGAATCACCTTATCGGAAAAAGCCTCTATCAAAGTGCCGGTATCTCCCATATTCTGGCCATATCCGGCCTGCATCTTTCTCTTCTGGGAGGCTTTTTCTACCGGCTGCTTCGGAAAACAAAATTATCTTCCCTACTTTCCTCTCTTATCACTTCCTTCTTTCTTTTTCTCCTATTTTTCTTTTTACCGGTTCTTCCCACCCGCCTTTCGGGCTCTTTTCATGCTTTTTTTCTCCGTTTTGTCGCCATACAGCTTGGCAAAGGAAAGGATCTACTCTCCCAGCTTTCCTTCGCTTTACTGTTTTTTTGCTTTGGCTGAATCCTCTCTCCCTCTATTCCATCGGCATGCAGTGCTCCTTTTTCACCCTCTTTGTTTTCTTTCTTTTAGAAGAAAGACCCGGAAAAAGCAGTTCGAAAAAAGAAAGAAAAAGCCCTTTCCAAAATTTGTAAAAAGCATGCGCTTGGCTTTTTCCAAGCATCCCTCTTCTTTTTGAAATTTCCTGCTTATCTTTCCAAGCTTATTCCCTGCTTACTTTCTACTCTACCCCATCGTTTACAAGGCAGTTTCCTTTTTTATCTGGCTCTGCTCCCCCTTTTTTCCTTAACCCAGTTCTCTTTTCCCCTATATGCCCCTTTATTAAACCTGCTTCTACTCCCGCTCCTTCCCTTTTTCTTTCTCCTTGGGGCAGTATCTATCTTTCTTTCCTATCTGCCGGAGCAGGATTTTCTACTTCTTCGTCTTTTTAGCTTTTCCTCCCGATTTCTGCTAAACCTTCTGTTTCAAATTTTTCACCTTTTCATGGAAAAAAGCCTTGCTCTCCCCTTTTCTCAGATTCTCCTTGGGAAAATGCAAGCACTCTCAGTGATGTTTTATTTTTCTTTTTCTCTACCTTCTCTTTTTCTTTTCCCAAAACAAAAACTTTCTTTTCCGAGAGAATGAGCTTCTCTTTCGGGCAAATGAACTGTTTTTCCGAGCATAAAAACTTCTTTTTCAAAGCTTTGAAAAGAAGGCTTTTCAACCCCTGTCTTTGCAGAGTGCATCGTACTTTCTTGTCCCTTTTACTCTCCCTGGGCTTTTTGCTTTCCCTTCCGCTCTACCTGCCCAAGCCCCCTAAGGATCTGAAATTGCCGCCCTGGATGTGGGCCAGGGTGACGGCTTTGTTCTTCAAAAAGGAAATCTGGTTTTCACCATCGACAACGGCTCCACCAGTAAGAACTTATTTCCGGAGCAGATTTTCTTTCCCTATTGTAAGGCCAAAAGGATTCAGCACATCGATTATGCCCTCCTCACCCACTGTGACCGGGATCATATCAGCGGAATACAGGCTCTCCTGGAAAAGAATCCCTCCATAAGCTTATCCCATTTAATTCTTCCCGCCTCCTCTCTTCAGGACCATCGTTATGACTTGTTAAAGCGTTTGGCTTACAATCACGGAGCGGATATCTCCTATTGGCAAAAGGGCGATGAACTTGTCTTTTCCGAACAGGGAATCAGTCTTCCTACGAAAGATAATGCCAAGGCAGAAAATAGCGCTCTGGCAGAAAATCACGCTATGGCAAAAAAAGGATGGCCCTATGCCAAGGACCATCAGCTTCATATTCGTTGTTTTTATCCCAATGATGCTTCATATATGGAAGAAGCTAATGCTCACTCCATAGGCTGCCTTTTTGGAGTATGGACATTTTCGTATGCTTTTCACCGGAGATATGCCTAAGGAGTCTGAGGAGGCACTATTGGAAAATTGCAGGGAGACGGAAGCATCTCCCATAGTCGATGTTTTTGAAGCTCGCTCATCACGGGTCCAAAACCTCCTCCTGCCCAAGTTTTTCTGTCAGAAACCCGGGCAAAATTTGCCTTATTTTTCCTATGGAAAGAAGAATCGCTACGGACATCCTCACAAAAAGCACTGTGGAAAACTGTAGAAGTATCGGCTCTTTCCTTTGAAACGGCCAAGCTGGGAGAAATTCTCATCAAAACAAATGGAGAGCAGTTTGAAATCACTGCTCCCCAAGCTTAAAGTATTTTTCCAAAGCATCCGGACGCTTAATCACAGCAGCGCCAAGACCATTCTCTCAATATGGCAGGATATCAGTAGGGACAGAGGAGAAATCACAATTTCTTCCTCATAACGATTGGGAAAGGTCTCTGCCAGCTGTGCACGAAACTCTTCCGCCTGGGCCAGATTGTCCGTATAAGCTACAGCAATATAGGACTTTCTAGCCTCCGGATCTCCCATTCGTTCCAGACTATCCTTCAAGCCTTCAATAATGGCTTCCCGAACTTGTCTTTCCGTCCTTACCTTCTTAAAGGAGTCTAATTTTCCTCCTTTATTGATGGATAGAACCGGTTTAATCTGCAAAAGACTGCCGATGGCTGCGGCAACCGGTGTAATTCTGCCGCCCCGTTTAAGGTACTTCAAAGGTACTTACCCCGATATAAATGCCGTTATCTCCCGCAATAGAATTCAAAAGATGCTGTATTGCCTTCCCGGTATATCCCTTCTCCGCCAATTCTTTGGCGAAGAGGCAGTGCATTCTCTGGGTAACCGAAACGCCTCTGCTATCCGAAACAAATACTCTGTCCAAATAGGGTTCTTCCTGGGAAAGCATCAGAGCTGTCTGGGTGGAACCGGACAGTCCGGAACTTAGCGGAACATGAACGATTTCATCATTTTCCAAAAGCAGGGCATCCCAAGCCTTCATGAGGCTTTCCATGGAGGGCTGGGAAGTGGAAACTTCCTCTCCCTCTGCCAGCTTTTCAAAAAAAAGCTCCCGACTCATATTGATTCCTTCAAAGTACTCCTGATCTCCCATTCGAAAAGGCATGGGAACTACAGTAATCCCGAATATCTCACTTTCTTCCTTCCGTATTCCCGATCCGGAATCTGTACAGATTCCTATTTTCATGAATAACTCCTTCCAGGTACTCTAGCGTCCTTACTTCTAAGCTTCTCTATACTTCCGTCCTTGGCTATACTTCCGGCCTTGGCTACACTTCCGTCCTTAGCTATACTTCCGTCCTTAGCTATACTTCCGTCCTTGGATATGTTCCACTCTACGCTATACTTCTTTACTTCTCCAGCAGGCTCTTTCCTGTCATTTCCTTCGGCTTTGGAATACCCATCAAATCCAAAAGAGTTGGAGTTACATCCGCAAGGCATCCCCCTTCCTTCAGCTTTAACGACTTGTCCGCTGCCACAAGGATGAAAGGTACCGGATTGGTGGTATGGGCGGTATAGGGCTCTCCCGTCTTCTCGTCCACCATCATATCCGCATTTCCGTGATCGGCCAGAATGAAGAGATTACCTCCCACTTCCTGCACAGCCTCCACAACCTTTCCTACGCACTCATCCACCACTTCAATAGCCTTGATGGCTGCAGGAAGAACACCGGTATGTCCTACCATATCCGGATTGGCAAAGTTTGCCACAATAGCATCATATTTTCCGGAACGAATCGCCTCTGTAAGCTTCTCCGTTACCGTGTAACAGCTCATCTCCGGCTTTAAATCATAGGTTGCCACATCCTTGGGAGAGGGAACCAGAATACGATCTTCACCGCTAAAGGGCTCTTCCTTTCCTCCATTAAAGAAGAAGGTAACATGCGCATATTTCTCCGTTTCCGCAATACGAAGCTGAGTCTTCCCCAAAGAGGACAGATACTCTCCGTAGGTATTGGAAATTTCTTCCTTATGGAAAGCAACTTCCTTATTGGGAATAGTGGGGTCATAGTCGGTGAAGCAGACAAAATATACCTCTTTTCTGGCTCCACGGTTAAAGAAGCTAAAGTCATCATCACAGAAGCAATGACAGATCTCTCTTGCTCTATCCGGACGGAAGTTAAAGAAAATGCAAGCATCTCCGTCAGAAATAAGATGAGTCTCTCCGTTTTTTCTCGATAACCGTAGGTAATACGAATTCATCAAAAACTTCCTTGGCGTAGGACGCGCTGATAGCTTCCTCTACGGATGCCGCCTTCTCTCCGATTCCCTTGGTCATCGCCAGATAAGCCTTTTCCACTCTGTCGTAGTTTTTGTCTCTATCCATGGCATAGTATCTTCCGGATATGCTGGCTACTTCTCCCACACCGATTTCCTGCATTTTCTTTTCAATCTGCATAAGGAAATGCTTTCCGGAATCGGGAGGGGTATCTCTTCCATCCAAAAAGGCATGAAGATAAACCTTCTTCAAACCGGCACGCTTTGCCAGCTCCAAAAGTCCATAAATATGTTCAATGTGGGAGTGTACTCCACCATCGGACAAAAGTCCCATAAAATGTAAGGCGGAATCCTTTTTTTTGCAATGATCCACAGCACCCTTTAAGGCAGCATTTTCAAAAAAATCTCCATCCTGAATAGCCTTGGAAATACGGGTCAATTCCTGATACACAATTCTGCCCGCTCCCATGTTCATGTGTCCTACCTCGGAATTTCCCATCTGTCCATCGGGAAGTCCTACAGCCAGGCCGGAAGCCTGTCCTTCCACATAGGGATAGTCCTTTTTCAAATGATCCATCACCGGCGTGTTCGCCAAAGCGATAGCATTACCCTCTTTACTCTTCCTATCTCCGTAGCCGTCCAGAATTAATAAAACTGTACTTTTTTTCATCACAACGCCTCTTTCTCTATATCTACTTTTCTCTATACAAAATGCTCTTTGCTATCTTCCTTTTTCTTTCATTTCACTTGGAAAACAGCAGTCTTAGGGACTTATCCCTAAGCTTAGAGTCTAGCCTAAACTTTTCCTTCCGTCAATGCAAGCTTTCACGGATTCCGCCCTCCGGCAATGAAAAAAATATTAATTTTTCAAATTTCAGACAATTCATTTTTGTCCATATAAGATAGGAGTATTTCGTACATAAAAAAATCCACAAGTCTCTTCCTCTTTTTATGGAAAAGACTGTGGATTTATAAAACAGATACTTACTTTTACTGAATAGAATTTCTGTTCTTTTCTTCCAGCTGAAGTGCTTTTTAATAGTTGTCAGCCTTACGCTCGAAGTAAGCCTTGGGATGATTACAGCATGGGCAAGTCTCAGGTGCTTCCTCTCCCTCATAGATGAAACCGCAGTTTCTGCAGTGCCACAGGGTAGGCTGCTCAGCCTTAAAGGTGGTATCATCCAAGATTCCCTGTAAAAGCTTCAAGAAACGCTCTTCATGAGTCTTCTCAACCTGAGCAACAAGACGGAACTTTGCTGCAAGCTCCTGGAAGCCTTCCTTTGCTGCTACTTCTGCAAAGCTCTTATACATATCGGTCCACTCATAATGCTCACCGGCAGCTGCTGCCTTTAAGTTCTCCTGAGTGTTTCCGATTCCGCCGCCAAGTCCTGCCAGCTCCTTAAACCACATCTTTCCGTGGTATTCCTCATTGGCCGCAGTCTCCTCTAAGATTGCTGCGACCTGCTGATAACCGTCCTTCTTTGCCTGAGAAGCAAAATAAGTATACTTGTTTCTTGCCTGAGACTCTCCTGCAAAGGCTGTCCATAAATTCTTCTCTGTTTCTGTTCCCTTATAATTGGCCATACTACTCTCCTTTCCCGACAAGCATACCCGCCTGCCTAAAAATCGAAACAGAGGAGCGCTCCTCCTCTGTTTCAAGACTCAACCTGCGCTATTACAAAAACATTTTATAATAGCCACAAGAAAAAACAAGTTTTTCCTTTGTACAATCTACTGTCCTTTCACCAAATGTTGAAAGGACAAGCACTACACGCTTACCAACTGTTGTAATTAGCTGAAGTATCTCTTCAACAGACCCTGGAATGCCTTACCGTGTCTAGCCTCATCACGAGCCATCTCATGAACAGTATCGTGGATAGCATCCAAATCCTGAGCCTTAGCTCTCTTAGCAAGGTCAACCTTACCTGCAGTAGCACCGTTCTCAGCCTTTACACGAGCGATAAGGTTCTCCTTTGTGGAAGGAGATACAACCTCTCCTAAGAGCTCTGCAAAACGAGATGCGTGATCTGCCTCTTCGAAAGCAGCCTGTCTGTAGTAATCACCAACCTCAGGGTATCCCTCTCTGTAAGCTGCTCTACTCATAGCAAGGTACATACCAACCTCACAGCACTCTCCCTCGAAGTTAGCTCTTAAATCCTTCTTGATATCCTCGGAAACATCCTTAGCTACTCCGATTACATGCTCTGCTGCCCATGTAAGCTCTCCGCTCTGCTCAACGAACTTGTCTCTGCTAGCCTTACATACCGGACACTGCTCAGGAGCAGTCTCTCCCTCATAAACATAACCACATACTGAACAAACCCAAGTCTTCATAACTTCTCTCCTTTTCCGCCTTTTTTAAGGCAAATGCTCAAACTCAACTTATTTTTGTGAATCCTTGAAGCCCTCCAAAGCTCCACATTCATCACATATTCCTCGGAACACCAAATCATGACCTGTAATGGCTCCCGGAATATACATTTCCGCCTCCGAATCCAGTGCTTCCGCAACCTTCATAGGAATGTCATAAACCTTCCCGCATCTCTCACATACAAAGTGATAATGGGGTTTTACGGTAGGATCGAAACGATCTGCTCCTGATACGAAGCTAAGTTTCCGAATTTCTCCTAAATCCGAAAGTAACTTTAAGTTCCGATACACCGTTGCCAAACTGATGCTGGGATCCTTTTGGCGTAGTTCTGCAAATATTACATCTGCAGTAGGATGGTCTTCATGCTCCCTAATCTGATCCAGTACCTCTGCACGCTGTCGTGAATAATTCATCGGCCGTCCTTTCTTTTATTGCTTTGTCTTTCAAAAGTTCCTGAGGCTTTCAAAAAACAAAATTGATAATTACTATCAACATGGCATACTATAATCTCTTTTTTTGTCCTTGTCAACGGATTTTTGAAAAATTTTTTTGTTTTTTTAAAAAAATACTGAAAGTTAGTTCCATCTAACTGTTTTGCTCCTTTCTTTTCTTGCTTTACGAGGAAATGGCATTAGCTTTCACCAAGCCTTCGTTCCTCCGTTTTTCACGATAGACCGGTTCCGATGGGGATATTTCGATAGACCGGTTCCGATGGGGATGTTTAGATAGATCGCTTTCAATATAAGATAGATCGAGTAGGAGGCGGCGACTAACCGCCGTCCTCTCACAGCACTGTACGTACGGTTCTCGTATACAGCGCTTTCAATAGTTGACGTGCACAGACTGATAGGCTGTGGCTAAATCGTAAAAGCCACTGTTTATCAGTCTTTCTTTTGTCATTGCCATGTTAATGACAACTGTATGTGTTGTAAACCAATAGCCTCGTCTGCTGTTTGCCGCTTTCCATGCCAGGTCTTTGGGAACTCCCATGCCCCTCAGGTTTCGGTATCTGGTTCGCACACATTTCCATTGTTTCCATACACACATACGTATTCTGTGATAGAGCCATCCGTTGATATCATTCATGTTTCTCTTCATACTTGCTATTCCATAGTAGTTAAGCCACCCTCTTGCGTATACCTTGATTCTTTCTAGGCTCGGCTTGATTGACTGACAGCGCTTACGGGAAGAAAGCTCTTTCAGTTTCGACTTAAACTTCTCCCAAGACTTTGCATGAACTCGGACATATATGCCACTTCTGTTCCTTCCCAGTGCAAAGCCAAGGAATTTAAAATTTCGGATTGCAAATACACTGACAGTACGGCTTTTCTCTCGATTCACTGTAAGTTTCAGTTTCTCCTCAAGATACCTCGTACTGCTCTCTAAGAGTCTCTCTGATGCCTTTCTGCTTTTTCGCAAGAAGCACTATGTCATCTGCATACCTTATGCATGGGACACCTCTTTTCAAAAAAACTCCCAGTCGAACTCATTGAGGTAGATATTCGCGAGCAAAGGGGATAAATTTCCCTCCTTGTGGCGACCCTTCCTCTGTTTCAATAACCACTCCATTTTTCCATTACGCCACTTTTCAGATACCTCTTGATAAGTTGCACCACACGTTCATCTTTTTACATTTTTTTCCTCAGAAGATTGATAAGAATCTCGTGGTTGATTGTATCGAAATATTTCGATAAATCTAGAACTACCGCATATGTGTAGCCCTGTTCAGCGTACTCCTTAATCTTAAGTATTGCTCCTTTTGCGTCTCTGTTTTGGACGGTAACCGTAGCTGCCGTCTGTAAAAAGTGGTTCATAGATTGGAACTAACTGTTGTGTTATCGCCTGTTGAAGTGTACGGTCTATCACTGTTGGTATGCCAAGCTTTCGCACACCACCATCTGGTTTAGGAATCTCAACTCGTCTTACTGGAGACGGAGTATACTTTCCACGATAGATACGGTTAGTTAACTCCCTGTTGATGTTCCTGAAGATAAGGAAGTGCCTCTTTGATGGTCATACCATCAATTCCAGGTGCTCCCTTGTTTGCCTTCACTCTCTTATACGCTCTGTTAAAGTTATCTTTATGCAGTATCGCTTCTAAGAGCTTCGGCTGTGCACTGCCTCTTTCTTTCCATATCAGATTGAATGACCTATGCGCTTTTGCATACCCTTCATGTTCCGCACTATCTCTCTGCAAACAGCCATTGTTTTCAATGTTTTCTGCCATAACCAGTCATTCCTCCTTTCTCAGTCATACTTGAGACTCCTATTGATTCGGTCCTTTGTCTCTCGACTACTATGACCTCTGCTGACTTCTGTGTGTTCAGCATTGCTTTGGACAATGGTTACCTCTTTCGAGGCATATCACACAGACCTCCCTAGGTACCACACGTTTCTTCCTCTCCATATATCTGCCTCATCTATCATGCATGATTCCGTGTAGTTATTGGACTTTGGCTTGTGTTGCAGTCTTATCCTCATGCATAACCTCATATGAGATTTCTGTTCGTCAGACCAGAGATTTGCCCAAGAGTTAGTATCTTCCTCATATCCAGCTTCCTTCAGATTCGAGGTCACCCTCGACACCCTTGCCTTCGGCTATATCCTTCCCACTACCGGGCAGATTCGGGACTTTAACCCGTTAGAAACGTGCGCCGCTAGGCGCACTACAACAAAAGAAGTCACCATAGTTAAACTATGATAACTTCTTTCCATAGACATAATAATCCATTCTATTTTTAAGTGGGACTCCACCGGAAGAAAAGAATCAGCTGATGAACCTTGCCTCTTCTTTTTTCTTTCAGCTCCGATGGTCTTAAAAATACTATAAAGCTTACCTAAGGAGAGAAAGAACTCCCTGTGGCTGCTGGTTAGCCTGAGAAAGCATAGACTGTGCAGCCTGGTTAAGAATGTTATTCTTAGTGAAAGCTGCCATTTCCTTAGCCATATCCGTATCACGGATTCTGGACTCAGCTGCAGTCATGTTCTCGTTTGTGGTCTTAAGGTTGTTGATGGTGTGCTCAAGACGGTTCTGAGATGCTCCAAGCTTTGCTCTGTGTGTAGATACAGTGTTGATAGCCTTGTTAATTGTGGTAATTGCAGAGTTTGCCTTTGATACAGTTGACACACTAATTGCGTCGACACCTAATGCAGAAGCTCCCATCTTTGCTGAATCAATTTTCAAAACCTCTGTAGCTGTTGGTCCAATTTGCACAGTAACTTTTGAAGTAGAAGCTAAAGGCTTTACACCATTGTAATCTGTGGTAGAAGCAATTCTGTTTAATTCCGCCTGTAAAGCAGTTACCTCTTCTCCGATAGCTGCACGAGCGGTACTGTTGTAGGTTCCGTTAGCAGACTGAGTAGCCAGAGTTACCATACGCTGTAACATAGAGTGAGTCTCTGTTAAAGCACCTTCAGCTGTCTGGATTAAACCGATTGCATCGTTTGCGTTGGAAGTAGCCTGATCAAGACCGTTAATCTTGGAACGCATCTGCTCGGAAATAGCAAGACCTGCTGCATCATCTGCAGAACGGTTGATTCTATAACCGGAAGACAGCTTCTCTAAGTTCTTCTGTCCGTTAGCGGAGTTAGAAGAAAGGTTTCTGTAAGCGTTGTTTGCTGCAATATTGTGTTGAATAACCATAGTAATATCCTCCTGATTTCGGCACGCCAGAACCTCCCTGTCCTATGCAAATCTTCTTTCCCGGCGCCAGAAAAGAAGAATTTTCTTTGCCTTTTTTGTCTTTCGACTGATTTTTTTGCCTTTTGGCTGTTACGGTCCGAAGACTCAATGTCCTCTTCCTAAGGAAGAGATGTTTTTGTAACAAGTTTTTTTGGTTTTTATTTTTTTGTTACAAGATATATATCGGAGGAGAATATTAAAAAAATAAGTATTATGTGGAAAAATTTTTATGCTAAAAATATCGATGGTATTTCTTACTTTATTTTTCGGGAAATAAGAAAGCGCTTTTATTTCCTATAATTTGCAACAATGGAGAAAGGATAAATTTCATGGGACAGATTCAGGTAGAAAGAACGGACATTGAGGATTATGTATTATCACTCCCACCATCCATCAGGACAGCAGAGGCTATTTTATGGAAAGCTACAATGAAAAAAAGATTTTTAAGGAGCAGGGACTTAACCTTCGTTTTGTACAAGATAATCAGAGTATATCTGTAAAGGGTGTATTACGGGGACTGCATTTTCAAAAGCAATATCCCCAGGGAAAACTTGTTCGCGTATTAAAAGGAAGAGTGTATGATGTGGCTGTAGATTTAAGAAAGAACAGCAAAACTTACGGCAAGCATTTCGGTATTACCCTCAGTGAAGAAAATAAAAAGATGTTCTATATTCCGGAGGGCTTTGCCCATGGCTTCCTTGTACTTTCCGATACCGCGGAATTTGCCTATAAGGTAACAGACTTCTATCACCCCGGAGACGAAGGCGGTCTGGCATGGAATGATCCAAGCATCGGCATTCAGTGGCCGGAGTTAAAGGGTACTTATGCCGGAAATGCGAAAAAAGACGGCTACACTATGGAAGACGGCAGTCCCCTTCTTCTCTCCGAAAAGGATGAGCTCTGGCTTCCTTTGGCAGAAACCTTTTCCTTTTAAAGCATGAGTATTCCTACTCTATTTACCTATACCGTTCCAAAAGACTTTGCAGATAAGACGATTGAAGCTTTTCTTCTGGAACAGGGCTATACAAAAAACCTTCTTTCCGCTTTAAAGAGAGTTCATTTTTTTGAGGCGGAAAGTGAGCATTTCGGGATTGAAAAAAATGGTCAATGGGCTTTTACCGTGGATCATTTGTCAGAGGGCGATTGCCTGTCTGTCTACCTTCCCACGGAGGAAGAGAACAGTGCTCCGCCCTATGATTTCCCATTGGACATTGTTTATGAAGACCGGGATATCCTCCTGCTAAATAAGCCTGCAGGACTTCCCTGTCATCCCTCTCCCGGACATTTTAAAAAAACTTTAGCCGGTGCCGTAGTTTTTTATCAGATGCAGAATACTTCTGCATCTTCTTTTGTTTGCCACTTTATCCACAGGTTGGATTTGGACACCAGCGGTTTGATTCTTCTGGCGAAGAATCGTTTGGCTGCATCGATTCTAAACAAGGACATGAAGGAGGGACGTATACAAAGAAGCTATCTGGCCTTTTGTCAGGGAAATCCTGAATTTTCTCTAGGTTCTGTTCCTGGATTCAGACGTGTTCATGAGAGCAAAAAAGAAGAATTTGATTATTCCTTTGCCATATCTGCGCCTATCGCCAGAGTAGAAGAAGAAAAAAATGCTGAGAACCGTGGATTTTTCAAAAAGGACAGGAAGCCCTAAGTTATTTTAACGTCTTAAAATATTTCCCCGAAAAAAACTATTCCCTTTTGCAGTTTCAGCTGGCCACCGGCAGGACCCATCAGATTCGCGTCCATCTTGCCTATCTCTCCTGCCCCTTACTGGGGGATAGCCTGTACGGCAATAGTGAAGAAACTGTTTTTTTCACAAAAATATATGCTTGTCCCGTCAGGCTCTCCACTCCTACTCCATTTCCTTTATCCATCCGATTGGAAAAGAAAAAATGTTTTTTAAGCGGGAACTGCCTCCAGATCTATCCCTGCTCCTACAATAGGCAAAAAAGTGCTCAGAATATGTCTGAGCACTTTTTCTTTGGGCCTTAGACAGCCCCTATTGATTGTATGCAATTAAGCTTTTTTCTCTTCCTTTGGCAATACAATATTTAAGAATACTGCAATAATGGTTGCCAAAACTACAGGAGACTTTCCGAAAATCATAGTGAAAGAAGTCGGGAACAATTCCAAGGATGCAGGAGCCTGCGCAATACCCACTCCGATAGCTGCTGCAAGACCTACTACTGTAGTAGAACGAGCGGTTAACGGTTCCTGAGTAATCAACTTAATTCCGGTCATCGCAATGGTAGAGAATACAGTAATGGTAGCTCCTCCCAAAACACACTGAGGAATAGTGGTAAGTAATGCAGAGAACTTAGGGCACAGTCCACAAATCAAAATAAATACACCTGTAGTTGCAAATACCCTTCTTGCTACTACCTTATTGGAAATTACAATACCTACATTCTGAGAATATGTTGCTGTAGGAAGTCCTCCAAAGAATGCTGTAAGGAAGTTTGTAGCACCGTAGGCAATAATTCCGCCACGCAACTCATCATCACTGGGCTCTCTGTTAAATCCACCCATAGTAGTTGCGGTAAAATCACCGATAGCCTGAATGGAGTTAATGGCAAAAAGCAATCCAATGGAAATACAAGCAGGTGCATTGAAAGAAACACCGAATGGCAGGAAGTGAGGAAGCGCAAACCAAGAAGCGGTTCCAATTTTGTCAAAGGAAATCATCCCAAAGCCAAGAGCCACAAGATATCCTACAAGCATACCTAAAAGGATAGAAGCCAATTTGAAAATACCCTTACCAAAGATACTAAAGCACATTACAGCAATCAGAGTAATAAATGCCACCAGCCAGTTCTGCCAAGATCCGTAGTACAGTGCAGGATTAATGGTAATCCCTTTCAGCAAGAGTCTGCATTCTGTTTGCTACTCCGCCGGCCATATAGTTTACCGCTGTTGGATACAAGGATAAACCAATGGTAAATACTACTGTTCCGGTAATCAGTGGTGGGAAAAATTTACGAATGCTCTTAACAAATATTCCTACTACAACAGCAACGATTCCACCAACCATCATTGCTCCAACGATAGCACTTACTCCACCGCCATCTTTGGCAATGGCCTGCATACTGGGAAGATAAGCAAAGCTGATTCCTAAAATCATAGGAAGTCCGGCACCGAAAACGCCCTTCTTTAAGGGAAAGAGCTGTAAGAAGGTACAGACTGCAGACATGGTTAAGGATGCCTGAATCAAGATAATTCTTTGTCCGATTTCCAATCCTGCTACATTAGAGATGATAATCGCCGGTGTTACACAACCGATAATCATAGCCACCAAGTGCTGTAGCGCCAAAGAAATGGTAGGTGCCACATCAGGCTTTCCATCCCATTTAAACAACTCTTCCATTTTGTTTTGTTCTACACCCATTTTCGCCCCTCCTGACCAAAATTTTTTTTTGGGAACAAATTAATTTTTTGACTTCACTAATACTAGCTATTTTTTTAACAGATTACAACTTGGCATTTCTTACAGAAATTTTTTTCGTATTTTGTGAAAGATTCTTAATGAAATGCAAAGTAGCCTTCCTCTGTTAATAGTGCATCCATGGGGATATCCGTTTTCTCCATGGGAATCTTATCGTAATGTAACCAGGAAAAGCATAAACATAGCTTTTTCCCCCTGCTCTTTTCCAAGAATCGATCGTAGTAGCCTGCTCCATGCCCCAGTCTTCCCCCCCTTTGATCCGCCATTACACAGGGAATCAAAGACAAGTCAAAGCACCAGTCCGTAGAAGAAGGGAGTTCTTTCCTTGGTTCTAAAATTCCATAGGTCTGGGGAATCAGTTCCTCCATACTATGAATCTCTACCGCCTCCATCAGATGCTCTTTTCCCGGAATACATCGGGGAACACATACTCTTTTCCCCATTTGTAATGCCGTTTCCAAAATAATTCTGGTGTCCACCTCCCCTTCCATACTCACATAGGAGAATATCCTTTCCGCTTCCAGAAAAAAAGGAGATTGCAAAAGCCGAAGATGGATTTCCTCATTGGCCTTATTCAGCCGTTCTGCAGGAATTCCTCTCTTTCTTTCCTTTGCAAGCTCCCTAAGTGCATCCTTTTTCTTTTTCTGATCCAAAAATGAAAAAAATGCCATACTTCCTCCTAAAGACAGTTCAACCCTTACAAGGAGGAAGTATAGCATGAATCTTTTTAATTATAAACAAAAATAAAATTTATATAAGCAAATAATAAATTGCCTACCCTTTTTCATTTCACAATAAAAATAGGATATCTATCCCTTTATTCTGTCACAGGAACCTTTGTCCAATCCAGCTTTTTTTCATGTTTTTCCATAAGCTCTTCTATGGTTCTTCCCTTACTTCCACACGTTTTACAGCTGTTTTTTCCGCAGCTTCAAGGTCCTCTGTTTCCCTTATCGCTTTTTCTTTATCGGAAAGTTTATCCTTGGAATCCGTCTTCTCTACCTTTCCGGATTTCCCTGACTTTTGTGCCTTCTCGGACTTTTTATCCCCCTTAAGTGCTTCCTTTTCCGCCGCTCTCTTAGCATCCTGCTTTTCTTCCAGTTTCTTCGCTTCCCGCTTTTTATCCTGCTCTTCCGCAATCTTTCTGGCAGAGCTTGTGCTCTTCTCCAAGCTGGCAATCAGCATGGTGGTGCCGTCCTCTTGGGTTTTTGCCGCAATACTCTTGATGTCCTCCACATTGGTCTTATTGGCCCCGTTATCATTCCCTATCCCTGTCTGTGCCATAAGCATAGACTTTACGGTCTGATCCAATGTATTTAATTGCTCTCTTTCAAATTTCTTATCCGTTGCCATTTTTTTCAATTTCTTCATTGCTTAGAACAACGGTAAATTCCTTATTGCTCTTTCCTGCCAAGGCATCATTCTCTTTTCCCTTTTCCGCAATACGGAAATCCACAAAATTCCGAGAACGACGCAGATTCTTCAGGTAGCTCTTCGCCTTGTCGGAAAGCTGTTCCTCGGCACTTAATTCTTTCGCCTTTTCAGTCTTCGTACTTTTTGCCGCCTTGGCAGCAATATCTTTAGCTCTATCGGAAAGCTCCAAGCTGTCTCTTTTCGCTACAGCCTCTTTCCCTCCTCTTGCTTTTGCAAGCTCCGCTTCCTTGCCGGAGGCTTGCTCATCCGGCTTTTGGCTTTCCTTGACTTTTCCGCTCTCAGCCTTGGCTAAAATCTTGTTTTGGTAGGATTCCTTTCCTACAGCACGCACATTTTTCCAGCATATTACCTCCTTTACTACAGCCTATTTTTGAAAAAAACTAAAGTATTTCCAAAAATAAGCAAATGAAAAACGCCCTGTACAGGGGAAACCTTTCTATAAGGAAAATTTCGTCATTTTCTCTAAAAAAATAAGGGGCTGTAAAAAAATCAAAAATAATTTTGATTTTTACAGCCCTCTCACATATTATTTCTAAATAATTTAGTAACTCCGCTTTAGCAAATCCCCATAAAGGAAAAAGCTGAAATGAATCCTATCCTTGACTTTCACCAAAAACTCCTCATGGGTATGGGAGCCCCAGCTGTCATCTCCTCCTACCCCCATCTGGGCCTTGGAAAGACGCAGGATACTATGATGAATCGGAGGAAGTTCATAACCGTGGCAGGCATTTTCAATTTCATGGGGAGTCCAGGGCAGGGCTGAAACATTCATTTGTCCTTCTTCATTTTCCGCTAAGAAGACTAAGCCCCTACCCTTCTCATCAGTGAGAGTCGCCAGTCGTACCTCCGCCTTGTTTCCGGACTCCTGGGGGAAAACATAGGGACAAAACTATCCCTTACCTTCCCATGATAAATGCCCAATTTTCCTCCATGCTTTCTGTCGGCATAACAGTCCTCTTCTCCCAAGCCGTACCAGGAAAAGTTTTCCAAATCCGCATTTAGAGTAAAGAGAGCCCCAAATTCCGGAAGCTCGGACAGTTGTTTCAGAAGGACAGGTTCTCCCTCCTTGGGCAGACTATAGTCCAGACTTACGCTGATTTTTCCATCCGGGAAAACGCTGTACTGCATCTGGCAGCTGCTTCTTGGATTGGTAGGCAAATGATAGCTGTAACGAATAAGGAAGCAATCCTTCTCCATTTTCATCAGTACCTCTTGCGGTTTTTCCAACATTAGGCTTGCCTCAGGGCTTCTTGTACTTAAATACTGACTTGCTGTTTTCCACTGGGCATAGCGAAAAGCCATCAGATTTCCCGTGTCATTGTCGGTGGGAGCACGCCAGAAGTTAGGTCTTGGCATGGCCTCCAAATACTCTTTTCCTCCATATCGGTAGGATACCAGTCCGCCCTGAATCAAAGAAAAGATTGCCTCAAAAGAACTGCCTCGTACGCCAATATTATGGGGCGAGGAAAGAATCTGAAAGTCTTCCGGAATCACTTCCGAAGCACTTCCCCACTCTTCCAAAAGCTTCTCCCAGCTTCTCACCCAATGTTCCTCCTGCTGTTCTTCCCCCAACAGATACAGCCTCAAAGTCTCTTTTTTTCTCTACTGTATAGGTTTTTCCGAAAAGGCCATCTCAAACCTTTTTTTCTCCGTACAAACTATCCTTCTTTAAATGAAAACTAATCCGAAGAGTATACTCTCCCTTCAATTCTTCTTTTAAAAATGGATTAGGGATTCTTCCCTCAGATTGGGGCGGAACATTTGTCTCCAACAAACACTCCTTCCAAAGCTTTCCGTAACGATAAAGAGATAGTTTACAATCCAGTTCTGAAGTGGATTGGAAAAGAGAACGATTCTTTATCAAAAATCTCCTCCTCTTCCAAGGTACAAAAGATATTTTTGATAGAGATATTTCACTTCCTGCATTTGAGGCTTTGGTTTCTATCCCCCAAAAAAACAATGCCGTTGGCACTGAATTGAAAAATCCGAAGGCCTGTCGGAAAAATCTCCCCCATAGGCTAAAAATTTTTCACCGTAACGATTTTTCTTCCAAAGGCTTTGGTCCACATAGTCCCAGATAAAGCCTCCCTGAAACAAAGGCTCCTCCTCCGCATACTCCGTGTACTTATACAAAGGCCCTAAGGAATTCCCCATGGAATGGGCATATTCACAAAGCAGGAAGGGCTTTTCCCTGTGCTTGGAAAGATAGTCTTTGATTTCCGTAACCGGTGGGTACATTCGACTTTCCATATCACTGCTGTCCGGATAGGAGCGGTCATTAAAGAGTCCCTCATAATGCACCAGTCTGGAGGAATCCAAGCTGCGAAGACGTTTTGCCATCTCATGAATGACAGATCCACCGAAGCTTTCATTTCCGCAGGAGAAAATCAGGATGGAGGGATGGTTTTTGTCCCTCTGCCACATATTTTCAATTCTTTGTAAAAGCATGGCCTCCCATTCTTTTTTATCCTTGGGAAGCACATAGTCTATATCTTTTGTAAAGGCATAGGTGTCCCAGCTGCCATGGGTTTCCATATTACACTCATCCATTACATAAAGGCCGTACTCATCCGCCAGACGGTAGAGGGCGGAATTGTTGGGATAATGAGAGGTACGAAGGGCATTGATATTGTTTCGCTTCATGGTTTGGATATCCTTCTCCATCTCCGAAACACTTACTGCCCTTCCCGTTAAGCTGCTGAAATCGTGTCGGTTTACGCCCTTAAAAACAATGCGTTTTCCGTTGATTTTCATCAGTCCGTCTTCCAAGGCAAAATGACGGAACCCCGCTTTTTCCACGATATATTCCAGTACTTCTTCCTCTTCCGTGCAAAGCTCCAAAACCATGGTATAGAGATTGGGCTGTTCCGCAGACCAAAGCTTGGGAGCTTCCAGAGAAATAGAAAATTCCACGGTACTGTAAGGAAATTCCTGATGGATTTTTGTAAACTCTTCCCCGGCTTTTTGAGAAAGCTTCGTTTTGCAATCCAAAGCATTTTTTTCTTTCGAAACGCTCATTCCCCCTGATACAGGAATTTCTCCTTTAGAAATAATCTTTTGCTCTACAGCAAAGCCTCTTCCCTTGGGAAGGCAGACTCCCTCCCATCAAAAAGACTATAGCGAAGAATTCCCTTTCCTTCTTCCTTCTCTGCTTCCTTCTCTGTTTCCTTTTCTGTTTCTTTTTCTGTTTCTTTCTCCCAACCTTCAATTTTTCCCGAAAAATAAAGCTTTCCTTCTTTAAAATCCCTGCTCATCTCTGTCCGAAGATGCAGGTCCTTTAAATGCAACTTAGGCAGGGTATAAAGATATACCTCCCGGAAAATTCCGGAAAAACGGAAGAAATCCTGATCCTCACACCAGGAGGCTGCAGACCACTTGTAAACCTGAACAGCCAGCTTATTTTCTCCCTCCTTTAAAAAGCCCTCAAGAGAAAATTCAGCAGGAGTAAAGGAATCACTGTGATAGCCGATATAAGCTCCGTTACAGTACAGGGCAAAGGCATTTTCCACCCCTTGAAAAGAGATACGCACCGGCTGATTTCTCCACTCCTTCGGCAGAATAAAGTATTTTACATAGGAAGCCACCGGATTAAAATGCCGGGGAATTTCTCCCGGACGGATGCTTTCATGCCCCTCCCAGGGGTACTGCACATTGGCATACTGAGGTGCATCATATCCCTCCAACTGAATATGGGCAGGCACCACAATATCCTCCCAGTCCTTACAGGAATACTCCGAACTTTCAAAATTCGGAATACTGTCTTCTATTCTCCTTGCATAATGAAACTTCCATAATCCATTCAGACTTTTTCTCAGGGAGCTTTTCCCCAGCTTTTCTTCTGTAGCATTACGGTAGGCGATATGATCCGAATGGGGCAAAAGGACATTTTCCTGATAATATTCCGGACTTTTAATTTCTTCATAACGAAACATAGCTTTATTCCTCTCCATACGAAGTATTAACTGAACTCCATATGCTATTCTACGGCAAAACAAAGCTTCCCGTCTATAGTTTCCCTTTTCTCCGGGATCGATTTTCAAACAAGAGCAGTCTATAAATCGGATTTTTGAAAATTAGTTTTATTAGTACGATAAATTTTATTTACAAAGAGAAAAGTTCTTTTTTTATCGTCTCTTTTTTTACAAAAAAATAAAAAAATAATATTTATTTAATTTTTCCTTTACAAAAGAAATTTTTTTGTGCTATCCTATAGACACAAAAAAGAAAATAACAGCAAAAAATCTTTAGCTCGAAGAGAAAGAGTTAGAGATTTGCAAAGTGCAAACGGAAGGTTTGCGAACTATAATCAAGAAAGAGAGGTACAATCCAATGGACGAAGAACAGTACTTCTACTGGAGACTTAACTGAGTAGAGAAAACCTAACTCTTGTATAGCGGGAATTATGCTATCGGTTTGCAGAAGACTTTCTTCTTATTTTCTGAAAAGAGCAGGTTTCCAATAGAATCGGTTTCCCATCATAAACGCTTTAAATATATAAAATCATGGTGAAATTCCATTTTGAAATTATAGAGAAGCGATTCTGAAAAGGTGGTACAAACCAATGGCTAGATAAGACAATTGAATATTGAGCATTTCCTAAAGATGAAACCCGATGTTTCCCAAGGAATGCTTTCGGATGTACAGCATCCATGATAAAAAAACAGTGACGATGAGCTCTCTTCTCTGAGATAAGAGGAAAGGGAATTCCGATACGAATGTTTCAGAGAAGGAGCATTAGTATAGAGGAGGAATGAATCGTAAGAAAAGCAAGCGGATTACTTTTTAAAATATGGATAAGCGATAAGTGAGATGCTTAGCATACAAAAGAATATAGAATAAGAAACAAAACAAGTAGGATAAATCTACAGAACTTGTAAAAAAAGTCCCTTCATAAAAGGGATTCCAGTGATGGACGACAAAGCAGTCTATAATGATAAAAGAAAGGACCTTCGAATGTATACTCGAAGGTCCTTTCTCTTAGCTCTTTTTCCCAATCATTTCCTGACAGATCTTTAAAAGCACCGGTATCATCTTTTTGAAGGAATTCAGATTCAGGTATTCATAAATCCCGTGGTAGTTCTCTCCTCCTGTAGACAGGTTGGGGCAGGGTAAGCCCATGAAAGAAAGCTTCGCACCGTCTGTACCTCCACGAATGGGGCAGACCTTCGGGGTAACTCCCTCTTTTTCAAAGGCAGTTTTTGCCACATCAATCAAATACATATGAGGGCGAACCTTTTCCGCCATATTATAGTAGCTGTCTTTCACTTCTACGGAAAACTGTGCACCCTTTTCTCCGTATTTCTGAATCAGCTTTTCTCCCGCCTCCTGGAAAATTCTCTTCTTTTCTTGGAATTTCTCCCAATCATGGTCACGGATAATGTAGTCCAAAGTAGCCAGACTTTCCTCTCCCACAAAGGAACATAGGTGGAAGAAGCCTTCATATCCTTCCGTGTTGGCAGGTGTACAATTTGGCAGTAAAGCATTAAACTCCATTGCCAAAAGACTGGCATTCATCATCTTATCCTTTGCAGAACCGGGATGGACATTCACACCATGAATCTTCACCTTTCCGCTGGCAGCATTGAAATTCTCATATTCCACCTCTCCCAGAGTGCCGCCGTCCACGGTATAAGCCACCTCTGCGCCGAAAAGAGGAACATCAAAGAGGTCTGCTCCTGCCCCAACCTCTTCATCCGGTGTAAAACCTATGCAAATGTCTCCATGACGAAACTCCGGATGGGTCTGAATATATTCCACCATAGCCATGATTTCCGCAACACCTGCCTTATCATCCGCTCCCAATAAGGTTTTTCCATTGGTAACCATTAAATCCTGTCCAACCGCCTCTAAAAGCTTTGGAAATACCTTCGGAGAAAGAACTTCGGTTTCGTTTAAAGCAATATCTTTTCCATCATAATTACTTACAATTCTGGGCTCCACATTCTTACCTCTTGCAGAGGGAGAAGTATCCATGTGGGCGATAAAGCCTAAAGCAGGAGTCTTTTTCCTGCTCTTCCTTCGATAAATTGGAAGAAATTTTTCCCGTAAACATAGGCATGGTCGGTACACTGTACGTCCTTTACCCCCAGCTCCTTTAAATCCGCTTCCAGAACTCTTGCCAGGTCAAACTGCTTCTCGCTGGAAGGAATTTTTTCCTGATCCGGTACGGATTCCGTATCAATTTTTAAGTAACGAATCAAACGTTCTACTGCATCCATAATTTCTCCTTTACTTGTACTCATTGCTTAAGTCACTATTTGTTCCCTTAATCGGTAGACTTTACGGTACTGTCTCTTTCACTTCTATGGTCATCCCGAAGATAACTGTCCTCTGAAACCGGCCGCATTTCCTCCAAACGATAGGGAGTCTCCTGATACACAAAATTTAACCAGTTACTATAGGTGCAGTTGGAGCTGGAACGCCAGGATAAAATCGGGGTATTCTCCGGATTGTCATCAGGATAATAATTCACCGGAACCTCCGGATTTATTCCTTTGGCCAAATCTCTTTTATACTCCTTATCCAAGTCATACCGGTCATACTCGGAATGGCCGGTAACAAAGATTTGGCGAGAAGAGCAGGCCAAAATCAAGTAGCTTCCCGCCTCTTCACTGTCCGCCACCACATAAAGCTCTTTATTTTTCTTTACCGCCTCTTCATCCAGTCCTGTATAACGGGATTGGGGAACATAAAACTCATCATCCATCCCCCTCATTAACATCTTCTTCCTATGAAGAACCCTATGGGAATAGATTCCGCTTAATTTCTTCTCCAAAGGTACTTTCTGAATTCCATAATGATAGTACAGCCCCGCCTGGGCTCCCCAACAGATATGAAAGGTGGAAAACACATGTGTTTTGGACCATTCCATAACTTCCGTAAGTTCTTTCCAGTATCCAACCTCTTCAAAGGGCATCTTCTCCACCGGGGCTCCGGTGATGATTAGCCGTCAAAATACTCGTCCTTTACGGATGAAAAATTAACATAAAAGGTATTTAAATGAACTGAGCTGGTATGGGTAGAAACATGGGATTCCATCTTCATCAGTGTGATTTCCGTCTGAATCGGGAAGTTGGAAAGCACCCTAAGTAAATCCAGCTCCGTATCTTCCTTTAAAGGCATCAGGTTGAGAATGGCAATATGCAGAGGTCGAATATTCTGGGATACCGCTCTCTGTTCATCCATGACGAAAATATTTTCCTTCTCTAATATGTCCTTCGCAGGCAAATGGTTCTGTACTTTAATTGGCATAGCTTCCCCCTTTACTTCTAACCGAAACGCTTATACAAGGTGGCATGATCCTTAATACACTGCCAGGTGCTGGAGCTGTAGCCGGTTACCACCAAAAGATTTTTTCCATTTGCTCCTTTTCCGCTGCTGACAGCGCAAAACATAGATTGACGAACAAAGCCTGTTTTCGCCATAGTCACACTGGCGCCTCCGGTATCCTGCCCTTTTATTCTTTGTACAAACAGGTTCGTTAGCTTAATACCGTTCTCGTGCTTATTGGTGGCAGGAATCTGATAGTTCTCCGTGGAAAGAACCTCTCTGGCTATGGAATTTCGCATAGCCGCCGCCATAATTTCCCCAATATCCTTCACATTCATATGATGGGTACTGTGATAAAGCCCTGTAGCATTCTGGAATTTACAGTCTGAAGATAGCCCCAAGTCCTGAGCTTTTTTATTCATTAAAGCTACAAATCCTGCTTCAGAACCGGCAATTTCCTTAGCCAGAGCCAATACCGCATCCGCTCCTGAGGGTAGAATTACCCCATAGAGTAAATCCTTTACCCGAACCTGCTCCCCTGCCACAAAACCGCAGTTGCTGGCTCCTCTTGCCTTCACATAGTCCACAATATCCTGGGTAATGGTAATCTTCTTTTCTAAATCCGGAAGATTCTCAACCGCCACAAGTAAAGTCATCACCTTTGTCATAGAGGCCGGATTCATGCTTGCAGAGCTGTTCTTCTCACCTAAGATTGTGCCCTGATCCAAATCAAAAACCACTGCATAATTGGCATTTACCTCTGAGCCGATAGACTTAGTCTGTCCATTTCCTGAGAGTTTCGCTAAATTCCACTTTCTTTCCTGGGTAACAGCCGTATTTTGACCGCTACTCTTCGTCGGATTTTGAGAGGATGCACTCCCCGGATTGGCTGCCGGGCTGCTTCCGCCGGAATTTGCAGATCCGCTGTTACCGGCCCCGGCATTCCCCTGATTATTATAAAGAAGGTCTTCAATATACTGGTAGGTGGGATCCTTGCCTCTTCCTACACCGCTTCCATTAACGGAAACCGGACCGTAGTCTGAAATTCCGTAAACTCTTTCTTCTGCATATATCAATGTACTCTGTACTATGGATAATAACAACACCATAGAGCACAAGCTTTTTTTGATTCCCATTCTTTTTCTCATCTTTCCTGATTACTTCTTCCTATAATATTTTAACTTTTTAAAAGAAAGGCCTGCCCCTTCCTATTAAAAAAATTTCACTCTTGCATTTACATTCCTATCCCTCTTCCTATTACGCTCTTCATAATCTTGGAATACGGGAAAACATTTTCATCATAAAGGGCAAAGCAGAAAAGCACAAGGGATAAAGCTTACAAAATCATGTCAACTATACGCCGGCCTTTGTTATACACAGATATCCGCCTTGATTTTTTTCAAATATTTTATCTCCGATTCTTTTTACATTCTTAATTTCTTCAATACTGGAAAAATCCGCCGTATTCCTCCCTGTAACGGATGATATTTTTTGCCGTGGCGGGACCAATCCCTTTTAAGCTTTCCAGCTCCTGCTCGGTAGCGGTGTTGATATTGATTTTCTTTTCCTTCTGATTTTGCTGGATTTTCTCTTGACTGTCTTCTATGCCGGCTTCTTTATTTGTCTTTTCACCGTCCACTCCGATTTCTGCTTTACTTTCTTCTTCACTTTCTTCTTTGCTTTCTACTTTGCTTTCTTCCTTTCTTTCTTCTTTGCTTTCTTCCTTTCTTTCTTCTTTGCTTTCTTCCTTTCTTTCTTCTTTACTAATCTCCGGGTTCTCTTCTTTTTTTCTCCTTTTTATTCTCTTCTTGCTTTTCTTTCTTTTTCTTCTGCCGTTTTTCCCTGATTTACCGGCAGCATTTCCTTGCTCTTTACCTCTAAGCTTTCATAAGCACCTCGGGCTAAAAACGCTTCTTTCTCTTCCCCGCCGCACCCTTATAAATAATTTTTTTCTTTCCCTTTCCTGATTCATGAAAAATAAAAACCCAGAAGCATAAACATCAGAAGCAATAAAATAATTTTCCCCTGTTTCAAGGAAGATAGACTAAATTTAGGGCATAAGAAATTCCTTTCTAAAAAAATGAATAGATTGCAGAATACTTGAAAAAAATCAATGACAGAATATTGGAAAAATAAATGTACAGAACGTAGCATGCTTGGAATTAAATGAATAGACTGTAGAATGCTTGAAATTAAACGGATAAATAGACAAATAAGCAAATAAATGAATGTTTGCTTGAATTAATGAATGATTAGAAAAACGCTGGAAAAAAATAAATAGAAAGAAGAAAAACTTGAAGATAAACAAACGAGATATCGCACGCTTTGCGAGCGATACTCGTTATGAATAAAAAGGATGAATAATGGTAGGAAAAAAATAGAATCTTTAAAAAAACGAAAGAAGAAATTTATGAGCTATAGTATAACATAATCTTCCCTACAAATTCTCTTCGAATAAAAAAATTTTTATAGGGAAGATTATTGCCATAAAAAAATTTTTAAAAAGCGGAAAAGGCTATGCATCCGATTCCTTCTCTGCCAAAAATCAGCTCCTTGGCATAGGGCAAGGTCTGAATCCAATCGCAGAAAGTATGCCATTCCTCCAGCTTATGGCTCTTTCTGGAAAAAAATACATATTAATAAGGCTCTCATAATTCATGGTACAGGTCCGCATTTGCTGATAAGAACTGGGAAGCAATTGGATAATAGTGTACCAGTCCTCCTTGTTTTTTTCTTCTCCAGAAAACGAAGACGAATACGTTCCAGATCCTCCACGGTTCTTTTCAAACTCTCCAGCCCTTCCTCAGTGAGATGGTCATGGGAAAAAGTCCTCTATACTAAATTCCTTAGAATGAATTTTTATGCATGGTAGATGTGGAATTTGCTACAGTTGCCACTTTATATGTGTCATACTCCTTCCACCAATAAAGAGGAGCCGTAATGTCCACGGAGACAAAGATTTGGCGGATAAACTTTCTATGATCGGAACCGGCCAGTCGTAAACGCCTTGCCAGATTCATGTCATTAGGTCCCAGCTGGTAATTTCCTTCTTCATCATAATAAGAGTCCGCCCTATCCCAGGAATTCATAGGATTTCTGGCACCTCTCATGGCATTTTCTATATTCATTACAGATGTTCTTTCACACTTTAACATAGCTCTTCCTTTCTCATGCAAAACTGATGGCAGTATAACATGGGACGTTTTTCTAAGCCAGACTAATATAGCTTTTTAGAATACTTTTAGGCTTTTTCCTTTGTAGCGCGATTACTCCGGACTTTCGCTTCCGTTATTTTTTTAGAACATTTTTCCTAAAAATCAAAGTTTATCCCCCTATTCTTTAGCCTTTTTGAGCAAATCGTGCTATAATACACAACAGCATTTGGTTTTTTACACTTGAAGAATTATGGAGGTAGAACATGACAGTACCTGAGAGACTTTCCGCACTTAGAAAGATTATGAAGGAAAAAGGCATTACTATGCTGATTGTTCCCACTGCGGATTTCCATCAAAGCGAATATGTTGGAGAGCATTTTAAAGAGAGAATGTTTATCACCGGATTTACCGGTTCTGCCGGAACTGCTCTTATCGGTTTAGAGGAAGCAAGACTTTGGACTGACGGTCGTTATTTTATCCAGGCTGCTAAGCAGTTGGAAGGAACCACCGTTCAGCTGATGAAGATGTTCGAGCCGGGAGTGCCTAGTCTGGAGGCCTTCTTAGAGGAGCATTTGAAGGAGGGCGATACCCTTGCCTTTGACGGTCGTGCCGTATCCGTAGGAGAAGGACAGGAATACGCTCGTATTGCCGAGAAAAAGAAAGCTAAGATTCTCTATGATGAGGACTTTGTAGATCCGGTTTGGAAGGATCGTCCGGCACTTTCCGAAGAGCCTGCCTTTGATCTGGATGAAAAATATGCCGGAGAAAGCGTAAGCAGTAAGATGGCTCGTATTCGTAAGGAAATGGAAGATGCGGGTTGCAATACCCATATCGTTTCCACCCTGGATGATACCTGCTGGACTCTGAATATCCGCGGTAATGATATCGAGTTCTTCCCTCTTGTTCTAAGCTATGCCATCATTCGTATGGATCGTTTCGACTTATACATTGATGAAAGAAAGCTGGACAAGGCTTTACAGGAAAAGCTGGCTAAGGATGGCGTAGTGCTTCATCCCTACAATGCCATTTACGAGGATGTAAAAAAGCTTTCCGACAAGGATATCGTCATGATTGACCCGAGCAAGTTAAACTATGCTCTCTTCAACAATATTCCCAAGTCTGTAAAGACCGTAGAAAAGAGAAATCCTGCCATCTTAATGAAGGCAATTAAGAATCCTGTTGAGATTGAAAATATTCGTAAAGCGCAGATTAAGGATAGCGTTGCACACCTTCGCTTTTATGAAGTGGCTGAAGGAAAACATCAGCAAGATTAAGATTACAGAGATGTCTGCCGCAGCAAAGCTGGATGAGTTCCGTGCCGAAATGGGCAACTTTATTCGTCCAAGCTTCGAGCCCATTTCTTCCTTTGGTCCTCATTCCGCTATTGTGCACTACACTTCTTCTCCTGAAACCGATGTGGAATTCCATACCGGAACTCTTTACTTAAGTGATACCGGAGCTGGCTTCTATGAAGGTTCCACAGATATTACCAGAACCTTTGCTTTGGGAGAGGTTCCTCAGCAGATGAAGGATGATTTTACTTTGGTTGCTATCAGTAATCTCCACCTTGCCAATGCAAAGTTCTTGGAGGGATGTACCGGTCTGGTATTGGATATCCTTTCCCGTCAGCCATTCTGGGATAGAAACTTGAACTTTAACCACGGTACAGGTCACGGCGTTGGATATCTTCTGAACATTCATGAAGGCCCTGCAGGCTTCCGTTGGAAGTTCCGTGCCGGAGAAACTGAAGTACTTCAAGAGGGTATGGTGATTACCGATGAGCCGGGATTCTATGTTGAAGGCTCCCACGGTATCCGTCTGGAAAATGAACTTCTCGCCAGAAAGGGAGAGAAGAACGAGTATGGACAGTTCATGTATTTTGAAACCATCTCTCTGATTCCTTTCGACCTGGATGCCATCAATCCGGATATGTTGAATGCAGAGGATAAGAAGCTCTTAAATGACTACCATGCAAGAGTTTACGAAACCATCGCTCCACTACTTAAGGAAGACGAGAAGGAATTCTTAAAAGAAGTACACCAGAGCAATCTAATATTATACTTCTAAATGAGAATAAGATATCGCACAGCACAAGAGCGATAAGCATGAATAAAAAGTAGAGCAGGTTCATCCTGCTCTACTTTTTATTCGTGATTACTATTAGATAAGTACTCGTGAATTCCCTTTGCTGCCGCTTTTCCTGCACCCATAGCCAGAATAACGGTTGCAGCACCGGTTACCGCATCACCTCCGGCATAAACCGCCTGCTTGGTGGTTTCTCCGTTTTCTTCCTTAGCGATAATGCATCCTCTTCTGTTGGTATCCAATCCCTTGGTAGTCTCACTAATCAGCGGATTGGGAGATGTTCCCAAGGACATGATTACCGTATCACAGTCAATCACATACTCGGAACCGGGAATCTCTACCGGTCTTCTTCTTCCCGAAGAATCCGGCTCTCCAAGCTCCATCTTGATGACACGGATTCCGGTTACCCAGTCATTTTCATCCACAAGGATTTCTACCGGGTTCTGTAAAAGGTCGAAGATAATTCCCTCTTCCTTGGCATGGTGTACTTCCTCCACTCTGGCAGGAAGCTCAGCCTCGGAACGACGATATACTACATGAACCTCTGCACCTAATCGAAGAGCTGTTCTTGCCGCATCCATAGCAACGTTACCGCCGCCCACAACCACAACCTTCTTTCCGGCTTTCATCGGAGTATCTGAATCCTCTCTGTAAGCCTTCATCAGGTTGTTTCTGGTTAAGAACTCATTAGCGGAGTAAACGCCGTTAGCTGTCTCTCCGGGAATATTCATAAACTTCGGAAGTCCTGCACCTGTTCCTAGGAACACTGCGTCAAATCCCTCTTCCTCCTAAAAGCTCATCCACGGTAATGGAACGTCCTACGAAAACATTGGTAAGAATCTTTACCCCCAGCTTCCGTACATTCTCAATTTCAGGGCCAACGACTTTGGTCTTGGGAAGACGGAACTCCGGAATTCCATACTGAAGAACTCCTCCCGGCTCATGAAAGGCTTCGAAGATGGTTACATCATAGCCTAACTTCGCCAAATCTCCCGCACAGGTTAAACCGGAAGGTCCTGCACCGATAACGGCTACTTTCTTGCCGTTGGGAGCTCCTGCCTTGGCTGCCATATAGTTATGTTCTCTTGCCCAGTCCGCTACATAACGCTCCAGCTTTCCGATAGATACGGGCTCACCCTTAATACCGCGGATACAAACACCTTCGCACTGGGTTTCCTGAGGACAAACTCTACCGCAAACCGCCGGCAACGCGGAGGACTCTGCAATAATATCTGCAGCCTTCTCAATATTGCCTTCTTTAATCTGGCTAATGAAATCATTAATCTGAATAGAAACGGGACATCCCACTACACACTTCGGATTCTTACAGTTCAAGCAACGCTCTGCCTCTTCCTTAGCCTCTGCATCGCTATATCCCAAGCATACCTCTTCAAAGTTTTTTGCACGTACCTTCGGCTCCTGTTCTGCCACAGGAACCCTCTTCATCATATTTGCCATAATTTCCCTCCCTTAGTTGCAGTTTCCACATCCGCCATGGGACTTTTCTGCTTCCAAAAGTTCCAGTAATGCTTTACCTTCTTCGGCCTTATAGGTCTGCTGTCTCTTCATTGCCAGATTAAAATCTACCAAGTGTCCGTCAAACTCCGGTCCGTCCACACAAGCAAACTTTACCTGATCTCCGACAACCAAACGGCAAGCACCACACATTCCTGTTCCGTCAATCATAATGGGGTTCATGGAAACAATGGTGGGAATTCCTAATTCTTTTGTGGTAAGGGCGGCAAACTTCATCATGATTACCGGTCCGATGGCAATACAACGGGTATACTTCTTACCCTCTTCATTGACCAGCTTCTTCAACACATCGGTAACCACGCCCTTGGCTCCGTAAGAACCGTCATCCGTAGTAACATAAACATTCTTAGCTACAGAGCGAAGTTCTTCTTCCATAATCAGAAGATCCTTATTTCTGGCTCCAAGAATAACATCTGCTTCTATCCCTCTTTCGTGTAGCCACTTTACCTGAGGATATACCGGAGCAGCTCCCACTCCGCCGGCAATGAAAATCAGATTTTCCTTTTTTAACTCTTCCGGACTTAATTCTACCAGTTCGGAAGGTCTGCCTAAGGGTCCTACAATATCTGTGAAGTAGTCTCCTACTTTCAGGTGACTAAACTTCTCTGTAGAAGCGCCTACAACCTGGAACACAATGGTAATGGTTCCCTTTTCCTTATCGAAGTCTGCAATGGTGAGGGGAATTCTTTCTCCCAACTCTCCCAGCTTTGCAATCATAAACTGGCCGGGCTCCGCCTTTCTTGCTACATAGGGCGCCTCCACGTCCATGAGCCAGTCCTTGTCAACGAGGTGCTCAACTCTTGTGATCTTGTACATGCTCTCCTCCATGTTTCTTTCCTACGAAAAACAAGTTTCGTAGACCTGTTCTTTCTAATTAGAATAGCAGAATTTCAGTAAAATTCATCTACAAAACAGCATTATGTTCACAGTACACAAAAATCGAAAACTTCTTTCTTGTGTATAGCAAAAAGAAATGATGTTTTTTTCAGCAATTGTATTGTAGCAAATAAAATATTTTTTTCCTGTTTTTATTTATGCAAAGCTTACTTTAATAAGCTAATTTCTCGGCAAAGTAAGACTGCAATTCACTGATGGGGACACGCACCTGCTCCATGCTGTCTCTTTCTCTTACGGTAACCGCATGATCCTCTTCGGACTGGAAATCATAGGTTACGCAATAAGGGGTTCCGATTTCATCCTGTCTTCTGTAACGCTTTCCGATATTTCCACGGTCATCGTACTCGCACATCCAGTACTTGGACAATTCCTCATGGATCTTCTGCCCCTTCTCCCAGCTTCTTGGCAAGGGGAAGAACACCAATCTTAATCGGAGCCAAAGCCGGATGGAAACGAAGGACAGTTCTTTCATCTCCGCCTTCCAATTCCTCCACATCATAAGCCGCACAGAGGAAAGCCAAGGTTACACGATCCGCACCCAGAGAAGGCTCTACAACATAGGGAAGATAATGCTCATTTGTCTCGTCATCAAAATACTTCATATCCTGGCCGGATACCTCTTCATGACGAGATAAGTCATAATTGGTACGATCCGCAATTCCCCACAGCTCTCCCCAACCGAAGGGGAAGAGGAACTCCAAGTCTGTGGTAGCCTTGGAATAGAAGGAAAGCTCTGCCGCCTCATGGTCTCTGGCACGGAGCATATCCGGCTTCATGCCTAAATTCAGAAGCCATTTCTGGCAGTAATCCTTCCAATAGTGGAACCACTCCAAGTCTGTGTCCGGTTTACAGAAGAACTCCAGCTCCATCTGTTCAAACTCTCTGGTACGGAAGGTAAAGTTTCCGGGGGTAATCTCATTTCGGAAGGACTTTCCAATCTGCGCAATTCCGAAGGGCAGCTTCTTTCGAGAGCTTCTCTGCACATTTTTAAAGTTTACAAAGATTCCCTGTGCGGTTTCCGGACGAAGGTAAACTGTATTCTTCGCATCCTCCGTAACACCCTGGAAAGTCTTAAACATCAGGTTGAACTGACGGATAGGGGTGAAATTGTGCTTTCCGCAGCTGGGACAGGGGACTTCATGGGAGGTAATGAAGTTCTCCATCTCTTCCTTGGACCAGGCATCCACGGAGCCCTCCAAAGGAATATTGTGGCTTTCGCAGAAGTCTTCAATTACCTTGTCCGCACGAAAACGCTCACGACACTCTTTACAATCCATTAAGGGATCGGAAAAGCCTGCCAAATGTCCGGATGCCACCCAGGTTTCCGGATTCATCAGAATGGCACAGTCAATACCTACATTGTACTTGGATTCCTGCACGAACTTCTTCCACCAAGCCTTTTTGATATTGTTCTTTAACTCTACCCCTAAATTTCCATAGTCCCAGGTATTTGCAAGCCCACCATAAATTTCAGATCCCGGATATACAAATCCTCTGGTTTTTGCTAATGACACAATGGTGTCCATGGTATAATTTTTGGCATTTTTCTCTCCAGTCTATTTCTGCTTTCCCCAACGTTTCCTTTTACTTCTTCCATCCTACAAAGACTCTTCTCCTTATTCTTTGTAAAATTATCTGTTATTATACATCAAGCCGGAGGTCTTTGGAATATCCACAGCCCATCCCCGAGGAAACTTATTTAAATACCCTATAAATAATAGCTTTTTAAATATAAAATAGGCTTTTTTAAATATAAAATAGGCTTTTTAAATATAAAATGGCTTTTTTTAAATATAAAACAAGCCTGAAACTTGAGATATGAATTCCTCAAGTTTCAGACCGTCTTCTGATATTTCCCGGATTATTTTGTTTTTTTGCAGTCCTATAAAAATCAAGCGCCTAGACTTTTTAAGATTCGAAGGCTTTGAAATTGTTTGGGGAAGCTTTCTTTACAGAGGTAATCACATTTTTGAGAAACAGGGAGTTTGACAGTTAAATAGTTCCAAAAACCTCCTCAGGCCTTGAAAAAGCCTGTATTTTTTGTCAAATTTTTTTCAAAAATAGTACTAGCTATATTCGGCTATATGTGGTATAATGGGCGCATGGAGGGACTGCGTCATGAAAGTATCTGTATCAAAATCTAAGAATCAGACCATCTATTACCTGAGTAAATCCGTTTGGGTAGATGGTAAATCCACTACTAAGACGATAGAGAAGATTGGTTCGGAAGAGGAACTTCTGAAGGTTTGCGGAGATCTTTACTCCGCTGGAGTGAGCAAAAGCAGTACGCTGCCAAACGCTCCGCAGAAGAAAAGGCTTCAAAAAGACATTATGCTTAAGTATTCCTCTTCGACCTTGATTAAGAAAGAAGCTTGCCGTAGCGTAAACGTAGGCTACCTCTTTCTGAAGGATATCTACTATGATTTAAAAATCCATGACATCTGTGCTCAGATTGCCGAAAAGTACAAGTTTGAGTTTGACCTGAATCAAATCCTGTCTATGCTACTTTTCTCTAGAATTATTTATCCCGGGTCCAAGAGGTCTTCTCTTGAACTTTCAAAAAAGTTTCTTGAAAAGCCTGACTGCAAGCTCCATCATGTTTATCGCGCGCTGGAAATCCTTGCGAAAGAGAATGATTTTTTTCAGTCTCAACTTTACAAGAATTCCGAAATGGTACTGAATCGGCAGAAAAGAGTTCTTTACTATGACTGCACTAACTATTACTTCGAGATTGAGGAAGCGGATGATTTCAGAAAATATGGCCATTCCAAAGAAAACCGTCCGAACCCGATTGTACAGATGGGGCTATTTATGGATGCTGATGGTATTCCACTCACCTTCTCCCTCTTTAATGGAAACGAGAATGAACAACCTTCCATGAAACCATTGGAGAAAAAGATTCTTTCTGACTTTGGGATGACGAAGTTTATTGTTTGTACAGATGCAGGACTATCATCAACTTCGAACCGTGTCTTCAACAACACTCCGAACCGGAAATTTGTTACCACGCAGCCAATCAAAAAGCTGAAAGGATATCTCAAGGATTACTGTCTCGATGAAGACGGTTGGCACCTTATCGGAGATAAAAAGAGTACAAGCTCAGTGAATTAGATGAGGTCGAGAATTACGAGAAGACTTTCTATAAAGACCGATGGATTAATGAAGACGGTCTGGAGCAACATCTCGTTGTAACCTTCTCCTTCCAATATCGGGACTATATGAGAAAGATACGGAACCGTCAGCTTGAACGTGCTGAAAAAGCTCGTCGAAAAATCCTTCTTCTCTGAATAAAAAGCGACCTAACGATCCCAAGCGTTTTTATTCATCAGAATTACTAGTACTTCTGACGGTGAACTTGCAGACAAGATGATTCCTTCGATAGATGAAGATGTTGCCACAGAGGAGAAACGTTATGACGGTTTCTATGCCGTATGCACAAACCTGGAGGATGATGTAGCAACGATTATGAGTATCAATCAAAAGAGATGGCAGATTGAAGAATGCTTCCGGATTATGAAGAGTGAATTTCAAGCCAGACCGGTATATCTCAGCAGAAAAAGATCGAATCACGGCACATTTCATTACCTGCTTCACCGCACTGATTCTTTATCGCATTCTGGAAAAGAAGTTGAGGCGAGAGCTATACCACTGAAAAACATCATAAGAACACTGAAGGAAATGAACATGCTGATAGCTCCCGGTGAAGGATATATCCCTGAGTATACACGAACTAACCTTACAGACAAACTCCACGACACATTTGGTTTTAGAACGGATTACGAGATTGTATCTCAAAGAGAAATAAAAAGATTATAACTGCAACGAGAAAGTAGAAATATTGCTAGTATTCAAAAGAAAATAAGAGCCCATAAATGGCGTAATTACGCCGTTTATGGGCTCTTGACTCTTCTCAACTGTCAAACTCGGGATTATACATCAAGCCGGAGGTCTTTGGAATATCCACAGCCCATCCCCGAGAAACTTATTTAAATACCCTATAAATAATAGCTTTTTTTAAATATAAAATAGGCTTTTTTAAATATAAAATAGGCTTTTTAAATATAAAATGGCTTTTTTTAAATATAAAAACAAGCCTGAAACTTGAGATATGAATTCCTCAAGTTTCAGACCGTCTTTACGATATTTCCCGGATTATTTTTGTTTTTTTGCAGTCCTATAAAAATCAAGCGCCCTAGACTTTTTAAGATTCGAAGGCTTTGAAATTGTTTGGGAAGCTTTCTTTACAGAGGTAATCCACATTTTGAGAAAAAGGCTAGAAGGGTTCCCTCCTCCAAGGTAAAGGTATAGAGTCTTCCCAAGGGTACGGACAGAATATGATGCCAGGCCTCCTGTACCGACTTTCCGGAGGACAATGGCGGCTCCTCCGTGTATTCCCCCTCCAGCATCAACATACGAAGCTCAAAAATCCTTCTTACCAATTCATTTTTCAAGCCCTTATGTAAGAGTGCCTTTAGGGAAAGATAAAAAGCTCCACCATTTGGGGTGCCTCCAGATTTTCCTGTGCCACCAGCTCCGCCAGCTCTAAAAATAGGCGGCATAGCAGGCCTTTTCCAAATCCTTTGCAATCTCTTCAAAATAGGCATCCACCTCTACGGAACGAAGGGTGTATCCTGCCTTTCCTTCCCGTAAATGAAATTTTCCGAAGACAAAGCTACGGCTCCCTGCTAAAAGAGGAGAGTTGGGACGTTTTGCCCCACTGGCCCAAACCGTCATTTTCCCCCTCTCCATGGTGAGAAGCTGTAATCGCTTGTCAAACTCCCGTAAGCTGTGCTCGGACAGCACCACTCCGTGAAGAATAATTTCCTCTTTCACTGACCCCTTCTACTTTCCTAAAACTGCTTTCTACTCTCCTAAAACTGCTTTCCTAAAACTGCCTTTCTTAACTAAGCTCATCCTTGAAAACGCAATCTCTCGGATTTTTCTATCCCAAAAATGCCTTTACTTCTGCTCCCTATAACCATACTCCCGTAGATAAGCCGGATTTTCCCGCCAATCCTTCCGGACCTTTACAAAAAGCTGCAAGTTCACCTTAGCCTCCAATAGGCTCTCCATCTGAATTCTGGCACCGGTACCGATATTTTTCAGCATGGCTCCGCCCTTTCCGATAATGATGCCCTTGTGGCTGTCCTTTTCACAGACAATGGTGGCCTTCACATCCCAGATTCCGTTTTTCCTCTCCCGCATACTATCCATCAGCACTGCAATACCATGGGGAATTTCCTTATCCAGCTTATAGAGTGCCTGCTCTCGAATCAGCTCCGCCGCAATCTCCCGCACCGGCTGATCCGTAATGGTTTCCTCGTCATAGTAGCGAGGGCCATAGGGAAGCAAGTCAAAGAGAATGTCCTTTAACTCCTCCAAGCCCTGACTCTTATAGGCGGAAATTCCTACGATTGCGGCAAAGTCCAGCTCCTTTTCGTAGTCTTCCTTCTTTTTCAGAAAAGCATCCTCGCCCCCCAGAAGATCCAGTTTGTTTAAAACCAGGATAATCTTTCTTTTGCTATGCTTAAGAAGAGAAAAAATCTGCTCTTCCTTCTCCCCCTTTTGCTCGGTGGCATCCACAATATAAAGAACCAGGTCTCCGTTTCCCAAAGCCTTTTCCGCTACGGATTCCATATATACGGACAGTTGATTTTTTGCCTTGTGGATTCCGGGAGTATCATGGAAAACGATTTGTCCCCTCTCCTCATCATACACCGCCATGATTTGATTTCTGGTGGTTTGGGGTTTTTTCGCAGTGATGGCCACCTTCTGGCCGATTAGGGCATTCAAAAGGGTGGACTTTCCCGCATTGGGAAGCCCTACAATGGAAACAAAGCCGGACTTCACCGGTCCTTCCTCTACTTTTACTTCCTCGCCTCTTTCTTTAGCAAAAATCATCAATTACAGATCCCATCGCTTTACTCCCTTCCCTTTCAGACCAAAAAAAGCTTCAAGCCTACGTATTCCTTTCTTTCCCCCTATACAAGTTTAAGAAGGATAGGGGGAAAAAAATTCTATTTTTCTCTATTAAATCTCTTCCAGACTTTCAAAAACAGCTTTTGCCTTTTCCAGCTCGCCCTTATTTCCAATAGCACAAACTGCCTTTTCTTGGAAGGCTCTCTTGATATAAGCCGAAAGATTTCGGATATCCTTCTCCTCTACATCTAAAAAGCTCCTCCCTTTCTCGCTGCAAGTCTTCCTGTGTAAGCTTGGAAAGATAACAGCTCAAGCCCAAAAGGAACTTGGTATAGGCGGACTTTGGCATATCCAGTTCAGAAATGGCTCCGATGACATATTTGTTTAACTCCAATTCCGTAGCCTTGAAATTTTCCAGATACTCTGCCACCTTACGATATTGCTCCAAGGTTCTCTGCACATGGGGATCCCTGTAGGAAACCATAAAGCTTTCTCCGTTTCGGCCAAAGCCGCACATAGCCCCATAGGCATTTCCCTGCTCTCGAATATTCTTCCAGAGGAAGTCATAGGACAAAATCACCTTTAAGACCTTCAGGCTTCCGGTATAGGGGTAAGCCTCCCCTTGGAAGGAGCCTGCGGAGGCCACATAGTTCACCTGAGAAGTGGTACTGTAGGCTTCCCTGCGCTCTTTTTCTCCTGCAAATTTTGTTTCTCTCCAGTCTTCCTTTTCCGGATAACGTCTTTCCAAGAAATCTGTAAGCTCTTTCTTTTCCTTCTCGAAAATGCCGATATCTCCCCCTGCTGCAAGGAGTAATCTTTCTCCACTAAAAATTTTCCCGGATAGGGCTGTAAGCTTTTCTCCTAAAGCCCCGGGATTCTTTCGAAAATCCTCTTCCAGCCTCTCTAAGAAATGCAGGTAGGCAATTCCCTTAATCTGCTCCTGAAAATGAGAGCTTGGGGAGAAGCCGGACATGGCACGAGTCACAGCATAGCTGTGACCGGAGCCCTCCAGACGCATTCTTTCTCTGGACTTGGCTTCCAAAAGAATCTCGGAAAGGCGCTTTTCCTCCTGATAAACCGTTCTAAACAGCATCTCCTCCAGATACTCTACCGCATTTTTCAATTCTCCCTGTAAAAAGCTTGAAGTCCAGAGCCAAGACACCGGTGTACCGATTCTTCTCCACAAAATCCGGGTAAGCCGTTAAATCCACGCTAAAGCCTCCTGTATGGAGGTAAATCTCAGAATTAAAATCCTGAAAACGGTAATTTTCCGTGTCCATATAGGCAAGACAGGTTCTTATGAAGGAAAGGTAGGACAGTTCCTCCTCACTAAGCCCGTCAGTGTGGAATTGCAGTCGAAGGTACAGAACCCCCTTAGAGTCTCCGGGTACTAAAATCAATTTTCTGCCGCTAAGACTTTCCTCCTGATAGGGGTAGGACTCCGCTTCCCTCTTGATATCCTTTCTGGAGAGTACCGGCAGAGTCTTTAAAGCTTCCTCTGTATTTCCTGTCTGCTGGTATAAAGTAAGCTCCTCTTTTACTTTTTTGATCTGTTCTTTTTCTTCCTGAGAAAATGCCTGCCATCTGGCCTGAAGCTCCTCTGAAAGCTTCTTTTCCTTCTGCTCTGTCATCCCCTTCTTGGGCAATAAACGGAGGAGGGAAGAATGGGGATTGTTCAGGAAATTTTCCTTTAAGAGCTTTTCAAAATAGCCCTTTTCCACCTCTTCCATCAGCTCCTTGTAAAGAGCCTCCGCTTCCAGATAAAGCCAGGGCTTTCCTCCGTAGAGCCAGGAATCCAAAGCATTTAAGCTGTAAACCAGTCCCTTAGGGGTATTCCCGTAATCCGCCTCCTTGTACTGGAAGGCATCATGGTGAATGGCCGCCAAGATGGTCTTATGGTCTAAACCATTTTCCGCGGCATCCAAAAAGGAATCCTGAATCAGCTGTAGAAACTCTCCGGCTCTCTCTTCGGAAACATTCTTACTGATAACGGAAAAAAATAGTGTTGTAAAATGCCGTCGGAATAGCCTCCGAAAACATCCTCTCCCAAGCCTGCTTCCAGAAGCTTTTGTTTTAAAACTGCTCCGGGGCCGGAAAGCAGGGCATGATCCAGATAAGAAAATGCCATAGACTTCTTCGCATCCTGTCCAGCATCCAAAACAAAGTTGTAGGAAAGATACGCCTTATTTTCGATACTATCCTTCTCCGAAATAGGATAGTATTGGCTTTCCTCCACCATTTTTCCGAAAGGCTGCTGCCGGGCGATTTCGGAATGGGGAGAAATTCGTTCAAAGTCCTGAAGATATGCCTCATCAATCCAATTTAATTTCTCCTCCATATTCATATCTCCATAAAGGATAATGAAGGAGTTGGAGGGATGATAAAAACGCTGATGGAAGGCCTTAAAGGCATCATAAGTTAATTTCGGAATGTCCTCCGGATCTCCCCCTGACTCATTGCCGTAGGTGGTATCCGGGAAAAGAGAATGGAAGGTATAGCGTTCCAGCACGGACTCCGGGTCGGAAAATGCTCCCCGCATCTCGTTATAAACTACACCGCTATAGCATAGCTTTCCCTCCTTATTCAAGGTATAGTGCCAGCCCTCCTGCAAAAAGGTTCGGTAGTTTTCCAGGCAGTTTGGATGAAAAACCGCATCCAAATATACATCCATAAGATTTTGGAAGTCCTTGTCATTCTGGGAGGCCACCGGATAAACGGTTTTGTCCGGATAGGTCATGGCATTTAAAAAGGTCTTTAAGGAGCCCTTTACCAGCTCCACAAAGGGATCCTTTAAAGGAAACTTCTTGGAACCGCAAAGCACGGAATGCTCTGTAATGTGAGCCACTCCGGTGGAATCCTCCGCAGGGGTTCGAAAGGCAATACTAAAGACCTTGTTGTCATCCTTATTCTCCAAGCATAAAACCTTGGCGCCGGTCTTCTTATGCTCATAGACTCGTGCCATGGTTTCCAGCTCTTTAATCTCTTTTTCTTCTATAAACTGATATGCCTTCATCAAAATATCTATTCCTTTCTAAACTACCGAATTCTTCCCTGATCTGTCTATAGCTTACAGTAAAGCCTTTCTACAGTTTTTGTCAGAGCCTCTCTACAGTTTTGGGCAAAGCCTCTCTACAGTTTTTGGCAAAGCCTCTCTACAGCTTTTGGCAGAGCCTCTCTACAGCTTATGGCAAAGCCTTTCTCCGAAGAGGAACAGGGCCTCTCGAAAGTAAAGATGCGGCCTTAGCGCAGGGTCCTCTACCGAGGGAAAGCCCACAATACTGACTTTCTGTGAAGCTTCCACCTTCCCTTCTTCTATCTGCTTTTTTAGAGCCTGTTCCGCAAAATGGCAGGCTCTGAATATCTGATACTGGGAACTCACAATGCCGATTCTGATCTCCTTATCGACTGAATCCTCCCTGCTCTCCGGCCCTTCGGACGTCTCTGTTTTAAGCTCTTCCTCCGAATCAAAAATCTCATCCGAATCCAAGTCCTCTTCATAGTCCACAACTTGATTTTCCTGGGCTGCCAATCTTTTCCGGACTTCTTCCTGACGCTTTTGTCGAAGATCCTCTTGCGCCTCGGAGCCTTCCTGATTCTGCTCTCCCTGGAAAATGCTTTCTATTCCGTAGGAAAGCTTTTGCTCCGTAGTTTTAGAGTAAAACTCCATCAGCATAGCATCGGCGGGAATCCCCATCTTCAGCATACTTTGGTACATCACGCTGGCTTCCGCACTGGCACTGTTCCTTCCCCTACCGCCGGAAAGCACAATCGTTGCGGAAGGATTCTCCTGATAGCACAAATCCGCTCTTTCCAGGCGGTTTTGAAGGAGTGGGGTAATCTTATTGTTTTCCAATTCCGAACCCACCACCAAAATATATGAAAGGGGATCCTTCCACTGCCCGTAGTGAAATTGGCTTAAATACCCGATAAGATAAGTGAAAAGCAGGAAAAATATGCAATAACTGCTTAAGCAAAAAATTCGAAAGCGAAAAAACAAGGGTTTCTTTCGTAAACGTTCCGGTGCCTTATAGACAAATGCCATCAGGAGATGGAGAGCTCCCAAAAGAATCCAAATCCAAAGGAAGGAAAGATAGGAAGCAGTGGTCCATAAAAAGCCAAAGTAAAGAAAACATCCTAAGGCTAATATTATAAATATAATTCCCATATCCTCTCCTTTCCCGACTTTCTCTTAAAAATTCTTTCTCCCTTAGAAGCCTTTTCTTTTTAATGAACTGTTCTCTTTATTGTAGTTTCTTTATTGTAGTTTCTTTATTGTAGTTTCTCTTTTGTAGTTTCTCTTTTGTAATTTCTCTTTATTGGAGTTTTTCTTTATTTGTCTTCGATTCTTCTTAATACATCCTGGGCTTCCGGAAGAACGGAGAAACGAATCTTTAAATTCTGCTTGGAATGGGGACAGGACTCCAGACTTTCTCCGGTATCCGCATCCTCCATGGCTAACACTTCCGTATCCAAGTTATCCCCATTTGGCTTCATAATGGAAAATGCTTTCTCCCACGGAAAATTTATTTTTTTCTGCTGCAGGAAGGCATAATCTCCCTCCACCTTCTCCACGGTTCCCAGATAAATGGCCCCGGCACTATAGCTGTTGTTTCCGTAAATCTGATCTTCTTCATCCGGTCTGCCGTAGTAGAAGCCGGTACTATAGTCTCTAAAGGTACATTTCCGGATTTCTTCCTCATAAATCGGAAGCTTCGCCTCATACTTCTTCGGATCCTCCAGATAATCCTGAATAGCCACCTTATAGGTTCTGGCCACGGTAGCCACATACAGCTCCGTCTTCATACGCCCTTCTATCTTTAAAGAATCCACTCCCGCCTCAATCAGGTCAGGAATATGGCTGATCATATTCAGGTCTTTAGAATTGAAAATGTAGGTTCCCCTGTCATTTTCAAACACCGGATAATACTCTCCCGGGCGCTTTTCCTCCATGAGAGAATACTTCCAGCGACAGGGGTGGGTACAGGCTCCCTGGTTCGCATCCCTTCCGGTGAAAAAGCTGGAAAGCAGGCAACGGCCGGAATAGGACATACACATTGCCCCATGCACAAAGGCCTCAATCTCCATATCCTCCGGAATATGAGCCCTGATTTCCTTAATCTCCGCCAAGCTTAACTCTCTTGCACAAACCACCCTCTTTACGCCCAGCTGATGCCAGAAACGGAAGGTTTCATAATTGGTATTATTGGCCTGGGTGGAAATATGAATCTCCACTCCCGGCATCATTTCCTTCGCCAGAAGGAAGGCTCCCGGATCCGCAATCAATACCGCGTCCATCCCTACTTCCTTCAATTCGGAAAAATACTCCCGCATAGGCAGTAAATCCGCATTATGGGCCAAAATATTGGCGGTGACATAGACCTTTACCCCTCTTTCATGGGCATAGTCCACCGCTTCCTTCATCTTTTCCAAACTGAAGTTCTTGGCATTTGCCCGGAGGGAAAATGCCTCTCCTCCATATAGATGGCATCCGCCCCGTAATGAATGGCGGTTTTCAAGCCCTCCATAGATCCCTGCCGGAATTAATAACTCCACTTTTCTCTTCATAATCCTACTTTCTACTCTATGTACTGATGAACTCATTGTATTTATGAATTTTTTTGTACTGATGATTTCTTTGTACTGATGAGCTCTATGCTTTCTTGATAGACAGACTTACTCCGTCTCCTATGGGCAAAATGGAGCTTTCCAGACTTTTCTCCCTTTGCAAAAGTCTCAGGAACTCCCGCATCCGCTTGTGAATCGTTCTCTGTCTTCTATCCAAATAAAAGCGACTCTCCAACAATAATTCTCCCTGGAAAATATTGTCACAAAAGAGTATACCACCGGGAGACAAGAGTTTCAAAATGGAAGGAAGCCAAAGAGGATATTGAGCCTTGGCAGCATCCAAAAACACAAAGGAAAACTGCTCTTTCTTTTCCAAAAGCTCCTCCAAATTCCTGCTGCCGTCTCCTTCCAGCAGGGTGATTTTCTCCCGATAAGGACTTGCCGCAAAGTTTTGTTTTGCCTTTTCGATTCTGGGCGGAAAATTCTCCACCGTTACAATCTCCCCTTCTCCCCCTAAGGCATCCATCATCACCAAGGCGGAATAGCCTACAGCAGTTCCCAGTTCCAAAATTTTAGGCTTGTTTTTCGTTTTCAAACAAACACGAAGAAGCGCTGCGGTTTCCTCCCGTAAAATGGGGACGGCCTCCGATAGCGCTTCCTTGCGAATCTCCTCCAGGAAAGTGGTTCTTTCCGGGAGGAAGGATTGTATAAATTGGCTGATTCTGTCTTTTTTATCCAAAGTACTTCCTATTCATTTTCATTTCCGCCACCGATTTCCTGATCCTCTCGGCTTTCTTCGGTGCTCTGGTCTTCCGTCTCAGTAACTAAGTTTTTATCACTTAATTCCTGATTCTTCTTTCCCTCCTCTGTAATACTGTCCAGCATTTCCACCTGGGTCATGGCTGTACTCAGAGTGTATTTCCCGGAAGCAACTTACTGTGGTAAAGCTTGGCTTTCAGGGCAAAGGCCTGGGCATTTTGAATTAAACCCAAAGACTTGGCGTTTTCTCCCACTTCCTTCCAGGACTCCCCCTCCTGAATATCCAAGGTGATTTCCCTTCCCGGTGAGGCTTCCATGGCATGGTCATACATAAGACCATGGCCATAACGATAGGCAACTTGTACCCCCTGCAAAATCAAAAATAAAAGAAATACGAGAAAAAGAAAGCGTAAAGATACACTCATCAAGATTTGGGTAAATGCCCTTAAGAAGCTTCTTTTCTCCATTTTCCGTTTATACCTCCATAATTACCGGTAAAATCACAGGATTTCTCTTAATCTTCTTCCAAAGGAAGTCGGACAATCCGTCCTTAATCTGGGTCTTAATCTTGCCCCAGTCGCTGACATGGGTGCAAAGGCAGTCATCCACCACATCCTGCACCGCCACTCTGGCTTCTTCCATTAAATCCTCAGACTCCCGCACGTAGACAAAGCCTCGTGAAATCAAGTCCGGTCCGGCCATCAGATGTCCGGAATATTTTTTTCCAGAGTAAGAACCACTACAATGATTCCGTTCTGTGCCAGATTCTGACGATCTCTCAGCACGATATTTCCTACATCTCCGATGCCCAGTCCGTCCACATAAACGCCGCCGGCCTGCACCTTTTCCTTAATGCTGTAACTGATCTCTTCTCCGTTTGCCGTAAACTCCAGTACATCACCGTTGTCCAGCATCAGGCACTTATCCTTATCCACACCGACAGATTCCGCCAACATTGCGGCAGATCTTCTGTGATGAAACTCTCCGTGGAAGGGCACTGCATACTTGGGCTTTACCAAGGAATACAAGAGCTTTAAGTCCTCTGCACAGGCGTGGCCCGAAACATGGGTATCCTGCATAATCACCTTGGCATGGAGCTTACACAGCTCATTAACAACCCGGTCTACCGCCCGCTCATTACCGGGAATAGGATGGGAAGACATGACTACCACGTCATTGGGCGTAATGCTTACCTTTCTATGCATACCGGTAGCCATACGAGACAGAGCCGCCATGGACTCTCCCTGGGAACCGGTGGTAATCAGAACCGTCTGCTCATCGGGATAATCCTTTAAATTTTCAATGTCAATGAGGGTTCCCTCCGGAATATGAATATACTCCAGCTCGGAGGCCACAGAGATAACATTCACCATGGAACGTCCCTCTACCACAACCTTCCTCTTGTACTTTGCGGCAGTATCAATAATCTGCTGCACACGGTCCACATTGGAGGCGAAGGTAGCCACAATAATTCTATTGTTCTGATGCTCTGCAAAAATCAAATCAAAGGTTCTTCCCACTGTCTTTTCAGACATGGTAAAGCCCGGCTTTTGGGCATTGGTGGAATCGGAAAGCATAGCCAGAACGCCGTTCTTTCCCAGTTCCGCAAAACGCTGTAAATCTATCTGATCCCCGAAAACAGGCGTGTAATCCACCTTAAAGTCTCCGGTATGGATAATCACGCCGGCAGGAGTGGTAATCGCCAAGGCCGCCGCATCCTGAATAGAGTGGTTGGTCTTTACGAATTCCACCTTTAAATCTCCGAAGTTCACGGTTTGACCGAACTTCATGGTCTTCATCTTGACCAGCTTATCCAAGCCGTTTTCCACAAGCTTTCTCTGAATCAAAGCCAGAGTGAGCTTCGTAGCATAAATCGGTACATTAATCTGCTGTAAAACATAGGGCAGAGCACCGATATGATCCTCATGGCCATGGGTAATTACAAAGCCCTTCATCTTATGAATCTTGGACTTGATGTAGCTGATATCCGGAATAACCAGATCAATTCCCAACATATCATCTGTAGGGAAGGCCAATCCGCAGTCCACGATAATCATGGTATCCTCTGTCTCAATGGCAGTGATGTTCATGCCGATTTGATCCAGTCCCCCCAAAGGAATGACCTTAACAGAGCCCTGAAAGCTGTGCTTCGGCTTTCTTCCCTTTGCCTTGCTTTCCGATACCTCCATGGTTCCGGTGAGCAAGGGAAAATGCTCTTGGCTGTAAACCGGTTTGTCCTCCTCCCTGCCTCTTGGTCTTAGGGATTTTTTCTCGGGGTTGGCACGTTCATCATCCTGCTTTCCTGCTTCGCCGTTGCTCTGGCATTGGCTGTTCTGTAGTTTCTCTTCCCGTCGGTACTTTTGGATTTTCCGATCTGACTCTTATGGACGTTTACGATACGATGAGCCCCTTCTACCTTCTTCTTTTCACTGTTGTTGCTGTTTCCGTTATTTCCTTCTTTCATTCTATTCCTTTCTTAGTCTATATTCATTTGTATTTACGTATGTTCCTTAAATTTGTGTTTTAATATTTTTCTTGTCCCTACCTCTCTGGCTTTTCTTAGCTTAAAGAGAATTTCCAAGTCCGACTCTATCTCTCTATGGTAATATCTTCTCCGGAAAGTAGCTCCGCGAAAATATCCATAATACGTTCCGCCTCATCTCCCTCCGCAAAGCTGAAGTCCGCTTCTTCGTCCTCAGGGGCGGATGTATCCTTCATTACATAGCAAACGCCGTCTTCGCCTTCTTTGGCATCGGTAACCAAAATATAGGTCACTCCCTGTACCACAGTTTCCTCTAAAATCTCCAACTCTAAATCATCTTCTTCTGAACGCAAACGAATTCTTCCGCCTTCCATTTTACCCTTCCTCTCTGTTTCGAAGGTAATCCTCTAAAATTACCTGAGCAGCTACCTGGTCTAAAACTTCCTTTTGTCTATCCTTGGGAACTCCGTTTTCCCGCAAAATCTCTTCCGCTTCCATGGTACTGAGCCTTTCATCATACAAATGTATGGGAAGCTCTATTTTTTTCTTAAGCATTTCCTGAAAGGCCAGAACCCTTTCTACCCTTTCTCCCTCACTGCCATCCATGTGGCAGGGATAACCCAGAACCAATTCTTCTACCTGATATTCCTTGCAGGTTTCCAGAATTTCTTCTACGGTCTTTCGTAATTTTCCTTCTCTTTCCCGCCAAATGGTTTTAAGAGGCTGAACAATGAGACCCAAAGGATCAGTGATGGCGAGCCCCACTGTTTTGGATCCGTAATCTAATGCCAAAATCCGCATACTACTCCTACTGAAACTGAAGAAAAGGTCTCTCCGGAACTCCAGACAGACCAAAAAAGCTTATGACTTTTTTAATTTACTCTCTACATAATTCCGCATCAACTCTTCCAGGAGTTCATCCCGCTCTACCTTATTAATCAGGCTTCTGGCCCCCTTATAGCTGGTAATATAGGTCGGATCTCCGGACATAATGTAGCCCACTATCTGGTTAATAGGGTTATAGCCCTTCTCTGTCAACGCTGTATAAACTTCCTTTAATACCTCTGATGCCGCCAAACTGTTCTGCACCGGTTTAATAATCTGGGTATGGTTCATCTCATTATTCATAAAAACACGTCCCTCTCAAAACTTGCCTTATTCTATCTCATTTTTATCGATTTCGCAAGTCCGCTTTCCTTACTTTCTTTTTACAGTCCCCGTGATTTCCTACACAATATGACGACAAAAAAAGGCCAAAGAATAAGTTCTTTAGCCTCTTTTTCCTATCCCTGCATCAATGTGTTTTTCGAAAAGTATCGATGATTTAGGGAAATTTTCTATTAACCCTGAAATTTTGCTGCAGATTCTCCTGCGATTTTTCCAAAAACAGTAAAGTCTGCAACAGCATTTCCTCCTAAACGGTTAGCCCCGTGTACTCCTCCGGTAACTTCTCCTGCCGCAAAAAGTCCGGGAATTGCATTGCCGTTCTTATCCAAAACCTCGGTGACTTCATTGATGCGCAGTCCTCCCATGGTGTGATGTATGCCGGGAGTTACCTTAATGGCATAGAAAGGTGCTGTATCCAAGGGTTCCGCAAAGCTGGTTCGTCCAAATGCGGTATCCTCTTTCTTTGCTACACTTTCATTCCAATCCGTCAAGGTCTTTTCAAAGGCATCTTCGGGAACTCCCATTGCCTTAGCCAGACTCTTGGCATCTTCTCCTGTTACGGTATAACCGGATTTAATATAGCCCTGAATGACTGCGGATTTCTCCACCATCTTGTTATCCAGCACAAGGTATACCTGAGAGTTGGTCTGCTCAATCTCCGCCTTGGATACCGCATCTCTGGTTCCCACTTCATCGGTAAAACGAAGACCTTCCTGGTTCACTAAAATAGCACCGTCTCCTCTTAAACCCTCAGTGATAAGATGGGCATCATTTGTGGTCACTGTGGGGTGAATCTGAATCTGATCCATATCTACAGTGTCCGCTCCCAAGGCTTCCGCCATGGTAATTCCCTGTCCCAAAGCACCGGGGGCATTTGTGGACATATAGCCCTTTAGGCTTGGCTGGTACTTTTCCACCATCTCCTTATTAGCTGCAAAACCGCCGGTAGCTACAATAACCACAGGAGCTTTAACCTCTACGGAATTGCCGGAGCTGCCCTTGGCCTTTACGCCGGAGATTTTTCCATCCTCGGACTTGATAATTTCTTCCGCAGTTACGGAAGTCAGTAGGGTAATCTTATCCCGTTTTTTCAGATTCTCCTCTAAAACAGGAATCATGTAAGAACCTACCGCAATAACCTTACCGTTCTCATCCACAGGACGATGGATTCTCTTTACGGAAGCTCCTCCGAAGGAACCTACATTGTGAATGGTCATTCCTAATTTTTCCAGATAATCAATAGCCGGACCGGATTGTTCGGCCAATACCTTGACTAAAGTAGGATTGTTCTTGCCCTTTCCTCCTACCATGGTATCCAGTTCCATCAGCTCTACGGAATCAAAATATCCTTCCGGATTTGCCTGATAAGCGGCATATTGTTCCTTTACCTTTGCCGCTAAGGCGGTAATGGTTTCATTGTCACTGTACTTTTCCGCAGCAGTCGCCAGAGTTTTCTCTACGCCTGCTCCTTCTTCAAAGCTATTCTCGTTCTGCCACTTGGTCGCTGCAGCATTCATACCTCCTGTTGCACGGATAGAGTTTCCTCCCACCATGGCCTGGCTTTCCAAAATCACAACGGATTTTCCCAAATCCGCTGCGGTAATGGCGGAAATCATTCCTGCTCCGCCGGCACCGATGACTACCACGTCCGCCTCAAGATTCTGGTCTTTCGCAGGTTCTGCATTACTGCTTCCGCCACTGGGAGTGCTAAACTTATCTGTAGAGAAGCCCATTTCCTTAATCGCCTGCTCTACACCGGTACGGAGAGCCGTGCTGGATACGGTTGCCCCGGCAATACCGTCCACGTTAAAGCTTTGCTGTTCCACCATCAAAGCCGGAAGAGCTTCCACTGCTTTACTTCCGATACCCTGGGTTTCAGAATTGCTTAAGACATTTACCCCATAGAGTTTATCCGCATCTGCGGTAACCTCCAATGTCATGTCTCCTCCGAAACCGGCTACAGTAACCTTCTTTGTCTTTGCCGTATCCGGAGCGTCCACCTTTCTCGCCTGTTCTGTATTCCAAGAACGAATCCCTAAAATCACAGCACAGAGAATACCGGCGAAAATCACCAAGTAAGATAAAAATTTCTCGTTCTTCATGCTACTCCTCTACTCCTAAAAAACTCCTACTCCTGCATCGTTATATTTATAACATAAATCTTCTTATTTTGACTATTAGCAAAAACTCGCGGAAAAATAAGTATTTTCCGCGAGTTTCTATCATTTTTACAAATTTGCAATGCATGGGCAAGGATATACTTCTTTTACGCCTTTTTCTCCTCTACAAACTGTAAAAGAAGCTTTTCGGAGCGATCTACAAACTGCTTCATCTCTTCTCCGTTCAGGCTGGCATTTTGAATACGGGCAAGGTCATAAATCTGCTCTTCAAGAAGCTTTCCTTCCTCTGTTTCCAAAAGAGCCTCATGCTTCAGAAGATAATCTACTAAAGGATGCTTTTCATTTAACACCAGACTCTCCTCCAAAGGAAGTTCTCCCATGGGCATGCCGGAGATAGCATACATTTTCATCATCTCCTGCATTCTTCTGGATTCCTCGGAAATGGATAGCAGCGCAGCCGGTGTATTTGACAGCAGCCTTTCCAGTTTAATCTTCAGCTTATCCTTTGCAAGATTCTTTTGGAAGCTCTTTTCCAATTTTTCTGAAAGGCTTTGAAGATTTTTCTGTTCCTCCTCGGAAAGCTTCTCCTGCATAGCCTCCTGGAAGTCCGCATCGATTCTTTGGAAACGAAGCCCTTCATTTTTCGCTTCTAATTCAGTAATAAAGGCGGAATCGATTCTTTCCGTGAGGTAAACCGCTTCCTTCTTATGCTCTTTAAAGATGCGAATATACTGGCTCTGGGCTAAGGCATCGGAAACATAGTAAACTCTTTGGACCTTTTCCTCCTGTTTTTCCGCATCGCCGGACTGCTCCGTGGTACCGCTTTCATTTGTATTTTCATCGGAAGCCTGCTTCTCCTTCTGCTGACTCTCTTCAGAACTCTTATCTCCGGTATTTTCGGAAACAATCTCTGGACCCTCCTTCTTCTCCTTAAGCTCCGGTAAAGTGAGATACTTATCCTCTAAATCCTTAAACAGGATATAGTCCTTCATTTTCTCCGCAAACTTCTCATCTCTAAGAATACCGTACTTGATAAAGGGAGAAATGTCGTCCCAATACTTCTCATAATTCTCACGATCCGTCTTACATAAACCGGAAAGCTTCTCTGCCACCTTTTTGGTAATGTAATCGGAAATCTTCTTGACAAAACCGTCATTCTGCAGCTGAGAACGAGAAACATTCAAAGGAAGATCCGGACAGTCAATCACACCCTTTTAAAAAGAAGCAGATATTCGGGAATGACCTCTTTAATGTTATCCGCAATAAAGACCTGATTGTTATAAAGCTTGATAGTTCCCTCGATGGATTCATACTCCGAATTAATCTTCGGAAAATACAGAATTCCCTTCAAATGATAAGGATAATCCATATTCAAATGAATCCAGAACAAAGGCTCCTTATAGTCATGGAAAGTCTTACGATAAAAGTCCAGATACTGCTCTTTTGTCACAGACGAAGGAGACTCTCCCCAAAGCGGATGGATTTCATTCAGGAGTACGGGGCGCTTTTCAATCTTCAGCCTTGCCTCCGTTTTTTTCTCCTCGCCCTTCTCGTCCTTTTTCTACCTTCTCCGGAATCTCTTCCAAAACAACATCTCCGGGAAGCTTTTTCAGAGGCCAAAATTTCCTGACTGTCCTTAGGAAGCTTCTCCAGATAAATTTCAACCGGCATAAAAGAACAATACTTTTTCAATAATGGAACGCATTTCCCATTCATTGGCATACTTTAAGCAGTCATTGTTCAAATGAAGGGTAATCTCCGTACCGTGAGAAGACTTACTGCCTTCCGTCATGCTGTAATCCGTTCCGTCATCACAGGACCAATGCACCGGCTTTGCGTCCTTTTTATAAGAAAGGGTTTCAATTTCTACCCGATCGGCAACCATGAAAGCAGAGTAAAATCCAAGACCGAAATGGCCGATAATCTGATCACTGTTGGCTTTATCTTTATATTTTTTTCAATAAAATCCGCTGCACCGGAAAAAGGCTATCTGCGTAATATACTTTTCTACTTCTTCCTCCGTCATACCGATACCGTTATCTTTAAAGCAAATGGTTTTTGCATCCGGATTCACAATAACGCTTACCCGGCCTTTATAGTCTGCCGGCTTCTCCCATTCAGAAATTAAGGCAAGCTTTTCCAGTTTGGTTACCGCATCGGTAGCATTGGAAATCTGCTCACGTACAAAAATGTCCTGATCGCTGTACATCCATTTCTTAATAATGGGGAAAATATTCTCACTATGAATTGATAAAGATCCTTTTTCCATAAAATACCTCTTTTCTACTATATAAAATTTGATAGCTTAAACCCTATCTCTCCTATAGCTCCTATAGCTCCTATAGCTCCTATAGCTCCTATGGAGCACCAAACAGGAAAAAGTATAACACAATTATTAGCACTCATCAAGTATAAGTGCTAATAATTCAATCTCATTATTTTTGCTAATGTATTCTCTTCATAGTTTTTAGAATTGTATTCTTTATCTATTTAAGGACTATAAAAAAATAATCACAATGTGCGCTACAAAATAAACCGAGTTAATAAGATTAACCGGATAAATAAAAAGAACAATGCATCACATTGTTCTTCATGGAATCCTGAGGACTCGAACCCTGGACCGATCGGGTTATGAGCCGAGTGCTCTAACCAACTGAGCTACGGTTCCGTAAATGATTATATGAAAAATCTATCCTTTTTAGCAAGTTGTTAAGAAATCTATAAACAGAAAAATACATACCTGCTAAATGAAATACAAACTGTGTATGTATCTTATAAGATAGAAAAAGCCTAAGCTACGCTTAGGCTTAAGCCGATATTCGGACTCGAACCGAAGACCTACTGATTACAAATCAGTTGCTCTACCAACTGAGCTATATCGGCATACCTGTAAACCACATATCTCTTGATTATTCCAGACTAGACTTTAGACAAAAACCAGACGCATTGGATAAGCCCTCGACCTATTAGTAACTGTCAGCTGAATGTATTACTACACTTACACCTCAGTCCTATCTACCTCGTTCTCTTCAAGGGGTCTTACTCTTGCGATGGGATATCTCATCTTGAGGTTGGCTTCACGCTTAGATGCCTTCAGCGTTTATCCATTCCCAACTTGCCTACCCTGCTATGGGATTGATTCCCAACAGGTACAGCAGAGGTCAGTCCATCCCGGTCCTCTCGTACTAAGGACAGATCCTCTCAAATATCCTACGCCCGCGCCGGATAGGGACCGAACTGTCTCACGACGTTCTGAACCCAGCTCGCGTACCGCTTTAATGGGCGAACAGCCCAACCCTTGGGACCGACTTCAGCCCCAGGATGCGATGAGCCGACATCGAGGTGCCAAACCTCCCCGTCGATGTGAACTCTTGGGGAGATCGGCCTGTTATCCCCAGGGTAGCTTTTTATCCGTTGAGCGATGGCAATCCCACTTTCATACCACCGGATCACTAAGTCCGTATTTCTACTCTGCTCGGACCGTCGCCCTCGCAGTCAAGCTCCCTTATGCCTTTGCACTCTTTTGGATGGTTTCCAACCATCCTGAGGGACTCTTGAGCGCCTCCGATACACTTTCGGAGGCGACCGCCCCAGTCAAACTCCCCACCTGACATTGTCCCTTGACCGGCTTACGGCCTAAGGTTAGAAATCCAATAACATAAGGGTGGTATCCCAACAGCGACTCTGATAATACCGAAGTACTATCTTCTTCGTCTCCCACCTATCCTGTGCATACATTACCGAATCCCAGTATCAAGCTGGAGTAAAGCTCCATGGGGTCTTTCCGTCCTGGCGCGGGTAACCAGCATCTTCACTGGCACTTCAATTTCACCGGGTGCATTGTTGAGACAGCGCTCAAATCATTACGCCTTTCGTGCGGGTCGGAACTTACCCGACAAGGAATTTCGCTACCTTAGGACCGTTATAGTTACGGCCGCCGTTTACTGGGGCTTCAATTCAAAGCTTCGCTTACGCTAACCTCTCCTCTTAACCTTCCAGCACCGGGCAGGCGTCAGCCCATATACTTTACCTTACGGTTTCGCATAGACCTGTGTTTTTTTGCTAAACAGTTGCTTTGAGCCTTTTCTCTGCGGCCCAGTTGCCTGGGCACCCCTTCTCCCGAAGTTACGGGGTCATTTTGCCGAGTTCCTTAACAATGCTTCTCCCGCCGGCCTTAGGATTCTCTCCTCATCTACCTGTGTCGGTTTGCGGTACGGGCTTACTAAACACTATAGCGGCTTTTCTCGCCACAGAGTCCAAGAGCTTCTCTACTTCTTTTCGATCCGCATCAGGTCTTCAGATTGTGCAGCGGCTTTTCCTACTACACTCCTACCTCCCTTGCACCGGTCTTCTCATTCCCGGCTCTCTCTTTCTCCATGTGTCCCCACATTTCTGATTTAGTAAGGTACTGGAATCTACACCAGTTGTCCATCGACTACGCTTCTCAGCCTCGCCTTAGGCCCCCGACTTACCCAGGGCAGATCGAGCTTTACCCTGGAAACCTTAGATATTCGGCCTGGAGGATTCTCACCTCCATCTCGCTACTCATTCCGGCATTCTCTCTTCAAAACTCTCCACGGATCCTTTCGGTACCGCTTCTACGTGTTTTTCAATGCTCCTC